>JAEEGL013506282.1_pt1 | contig 22403 bp, 17 predicted proteins | sample 9134231 | NCBI WGS metagenome assembly JAEEGL01 (sample SAMN16246548, study PRJNA631951) | gut metagenome | biome: gut microbiome; feature: rumen; material: fiber-attached | host: Bos | place: Iran: Karaj | collected 2018-10
CAGGGGAGCCTTCCTCCATTATAATTCCGTCGTCCAGAAACAGTACGCGGTTTGACACTTCTCTTGCGAAGCCCATTTCGTGGGTGACGACGACCATCGTCATCCCGCCCTGCGCGAGCGCTTTCATAACGTCGAGCACCTCTCCGACCATCTCCGGATCGAGCGCGCTCGTAGGCTCGTCGAACAGCATCACGTCAGGTTCCATGCAAAGCGCCCTGCATATCGCGACACGCTGCTTCTGACCGCCCGACAGCTGGTTCGGGTAAGAACCGGCCCTGTCTGCAAGACCGATGCGTGAAAGCAGATCGAGTGCCTTTGCCTCCGCCTGCTCCTTTGTCATTTTCTTCAGCATTACCGGGGCGCACGTTAGATTTCCAAGCACCGACATATGCGGGAACAGATTGAACTGCTGGAAGACCATACCCATCTTCTGCCTGTGAGCGTTCAGATCGACGTTTTTCTCCATAAGATCGTCGCCTTCAAATATTATATGACCACCGTCAGGTTTTTCAAGCAGATTAAGACAGCGCAGAAAAGTTGATTTTCCCGAACCGGAAGGCCCGATGACGCATATGACGTCGCCTTTCTCGATATCAACGTCGATCCCTTTTAAAACGGCAAGGTCGCCGAAATTTTTTGTCAGTCCTTTAACGCTTATCATTTTTACCGAGTTTCCTTTCGAGCAGTTTTAGAAGCCTGGTGAGACCGAGCACTATAAGGAGGTACGTGATGGCGACAACGAACAGCGGATTGAACGCGTCGTGGGTGTTGTTGCGGACCAGGTTTCCGGCTCTGGTGAGGTCAACGACAGCGACGTATCCGGCTACAGACGTTTCTTTTAAAAGTGCGATCATTTCGTTTCCGATGGCGGGCAATATATATTTGATCGCCTGCGGGAATACGACTTTGCGCATCGTCTGAAGTTTTGACAATCCCAGGCTCCTGCCGGCTTCCATCTGGCCTTTATCGACGGCGTTGATGCCGCTCCTAATTAGTTCCGCCATATATGCGCCGGAGTTGATGCCGAAAGCGATTATTGCCACCAGTACGCCTTCCGCGGAGGCCAGTATTACGAAATAGAATATCAGCAGAAGAACGACGACGGGGATGCCGCGAATGACTGTTACGTAAACATCGCATATGACGGCAAACGGTTTGAGCGCCGGCGTGTCTTCGGCGAAATATTTTATCACAGCTATCAGCGAACCGATAACGACGCCTATCAGAAGCGCTCCGAGTGTTATTATGACTGTTTCTTTTAAACCGTCGAGCAGGAATTTATAGTAACCGGACTCGATGAATGTTTCATTCAGTTTTTCAAACCATGCATTCAATCTGGATCATCCTTTCAGCCCTTAATAAAGGGAAGACGTGCCGAAGAGGAACAGTCGGCACGTCGCCAGGAGTTATATTATCACGCTTTTAGTGTTTTCACAAGGAGTATGCTTCATATCACGGTGAAGTGAACGGGGCGTCGTATTTTTCGAACAGCGCTTTCATGGAGCCGTCGGCGAGCATTGCTTTGATGATCTTGTTGATCTCGGCGACAAGGTCTTCGCTGCCGAAGTTGAAGGCGAGGGCGTACGGTTCGGTCGTCATCGGTTCGGATAGGATGACAAGTTTAGTGCCTTCGCCCGCGTTGTGCACCGCTACCATCTCGGCGGCGGTCAGGTCGTCGATGACCCACGCGTCGACTTTTCCCGTGAGCAGTGCTTCTTCGGCGTCGCTGTTGGCCTCGTATGCGCTTACGCTATAGCCGTTCTGCATGCAGAATTCTTCGGCTGTGGTTGCTGTCTGTACCGATACTTTCTTTCCGTTAAGATCTGCTTTTGATTTGATATCGCTGCCTTCGGTAACGACGATCGCCTGTGCGGCTAAGCAGTAAGGATCGGTGAACAGGGTGTTCTTTTTACGCGATTCGGTGATCGTTATGCCGGATACGCCTGCATCTGCTTTACCTGTCTGAACGGCGGGGAGCACTGATTCGAAAGACATGCTCGATATTTCGAGTTTTACTCCGAGTTCTTCGCAGATCTTGTTCAGGAGGTCGATCTCGATGCCGGTGATGCTGCCGTCGGACTGGAGTTCTTCAAACGGAGGGAAGTCCGGGGAGGTGGCGATCACGAGTTTGCCTGATTGTTTCAGTTCGTCAAGTGTCTTGCCTTTCTTTTTGCAGCCGGTGAACGCGGTGGCTGCAAGGATAAGTGCGAGTGTTATTACGAGTATTTTTGCGATCGTTTTTTTCATTGTAGGTGCCTTCTTTCTTTAGTTTTGATCGTTCCTGTTTTTGTTATTTGTTTTTCGCTTGTTCGACCTGTGCCTGGACTTTTATCGGGAGTCCGTACAGGTTGATGAATCCGGTGGCGTCAGCCTGGTTGTAGACGTTGTCCTCGCCGAACGTGGCGAGTTCTTCGGAGTAGAGTGCGTTTTCCGACCAGACGCCGGCTTTGATGATGTTGCCCTTGTAGAGCTTGAGCTTCACCGTGCCGGTGACCTTCTGCTGTGTGGACGTCACGAACGCCGAGAGTGCTTCGCGAAGGGGAGTGAACCATTGTCCGTTATATACGAGTTCGGCGAAGGTGATGGAGAGTTCCTGCTTCTTGTGTGCGGTCATCTTGTCGAGTGTCAGTGTTTCGAGGTAGTTGTGTGCAGCGTACAGTATTGTGCCGCCCGGTGTTTCGTACACGCCCCTGCATTTCATGCCGACGAGCCGGTTCTCGATGATATCGAGCAGGCCGATGCCGTTTTTACCGCCGATCTCGTTGAGCTTCAGCACGATCTCTTTCGCAGTCATCTTTTTTCCGTCGAGCGCCGTGGGTACGCCTTTTTCGAAATCGAGTGTGATGTAAGTCGGTTCGTCCGGTGCGGCCATGGGGGAGACGCTCATTTCGAGGAAGCCGGGTTTATCGTACTGCGGTTCGTTTCCTGCGTCTTCGAGGTCAAGTCCTTCGTGGGAGAGGTGCCAGAGGTTTTTGTCTTTAGAGTAGTTGGTCTGGCGGTTTATTTTAAGAGGTACGTTATGTGCTTCCGCGTAATCTATCTCTTCTTCTCTCGAGCGGATCGACCACTCGCGCCAGGGGGCTATTACTTTCATTTCGGGTGCGAACGCTTTTATTGCCAGTTCGAACCTTACCTGATCGTTTCCCTTCCCGGTGCAGCCGTGTACGATCGCCTGAGCACCTTCTTTCTTAGCTATTTCTACGATCCTTTTGGCGATGAGCGGTCTGGCGAATGAAGTTCCGAGCATGTATCCTTCGTACAGCGCGCCTGCCTGCACGGTGGGGATGATGTAGTCGTTTACGAATTCTTCGGTGAGGTCTTCGATGTACAGTTTCGACGCTCCCGTTTTTATGGCTTTTTCTTCGAGCCCTTCGAGTTCGTCGCCCTGTCCCACGTTTCCGGATACGGCGATGACTTCGCAGTTGTTGTAATTCTCTTTGAGCCAGGGAATTATGATCGAAGTGTCAAGTCCGCCCGAGTATGCCAGTACTACTTTTTTGATGTCTTTCTTTTCCATTTGTCTCATCCTGCCGTTTTTATTTTGTGTGATCGGCGGCCTTTTTTAGGGGCCCCGCCAGCGCCTCCGTTTCTTTTGGATCCGGAGGATGGGACAATAATACACCCGCCCAAAACGGTTGTCAATACCCAAAGTGAAAAAATATTCAAAAATTTTTGAAAAAATTCACGATATTCCGCCAATAAGTGAATACCGAGTGAATATATGCAAAAATGGGACAGGGGACAGGTCCCTGTTTTCCCCAGGTGGGACAGGGGACAGGTCCCGGTTTTTCAGGGCTCTGCATCCGGACGGGTGCGGTTTCTCTTGAAAAGTTTTTGTATTTTTGCTATATTTTCACAGGTGCGCCCGGCGCCCGAAGGAGGGAAGACAGGATGGATCAGAAAAACAAGAAACATATAATGATTTTAGGCATAGTGATTGGAGCTATGCTTCTGATATTGGTCGCAGTCCTTGTCGCGGTATCGGTGAGCAGGAACTCGAGGAACAAACTCGACGAGATGGATCCGTTTGATATTGCCCTCACGTTCGGCGACGATCCGAAGACACAGAAAAACTTCTCCTGGTATACTGTTTCCGGCCCGGAAAGATCGATCGTAGAGTATTATCCGTTAGAAACCGGAGAAGCGGCGACGGATAAATTTGACCGCACCAGAGCGTCGAGCGCCGAAGGGTTCACTGAAACCATTGACACCTATCTGCCTAAAGAAGGTGACGAATATTCCGCATCGGCTGTCCTTGAACCGAAATCATTCACGCGCCACGCAGTATTCGTGAGCGGACTCAGCGCCGGAAAAAAATACGTGTACCGCGTAGGAGACGGGACGAACTGGAGCAGCCCCGGCCTCTTCACCACCGCCCCTGACTCCACGGTCTCAAAAACGGAAGGATTCTCTTTCATCATCGTATCCGACGTACAGGGTTTCGTATACAGCGACTACGAACTGTGGGCGAAAGTATTCCGGAAATCTTCGGAAATGTGCTCCGACCCTGCATTTATGGTCAATCTGGGCGACTTCGTCGAACGACAGGACAATGCTCTGGTGTGGAAATATTACTTCGACCTCCCCGAAGGACTGAGGAACGTAACGACAGTCCCGGTCATAGGAAATAAAGACGATAAAATGTTCATGAAATATTTCCTTTTAGGAACGAAAGACGGTGTAAACGGCCTGAACGGATACTATTCTTTTGACTACATGAACGTCCACTTCACAGTCCTGAACACCGGCGACGGGAGCAAGGACCTTTCAAAGGCGCAGGTGAAATGGCTTAAACGCGACCTCGAATCCGCTAACGCAAAGAACGCAGCATTCCGCGTCGTGCTCATACATAAAGCACCGTACTCTGACCGCAACCACGCTGACGACTCGGAAATAGTAGAAATACGCGCCCAGCTTCTGCCTGTATTTGACGAATACGGCGTAGACGTGGTTTTAGAAGGACACGATCACTACTACTTCCGCTCCGAACCGGTCACGGACAACGGAACGGCGGTCGCCGGCTATACAGCATCCGTTGTCAATTCCCGCGGCGAGAGCGTCAATGTATTTACGTTGACAGGCGAAAACGGCGTGCCCGGAGGATTATTTTACTTCATGCCCGGAGCTTCAGGTGTAAAGCAGCACAACAAATCATTCCGGGACATGCCCGAGATATTGACCGCACGCTCAATAATAGTCGACGACCCGACCTTTTGTATATGCGACGTGACGGAAGACCACATATACTTCTACACATATTCAGTTGACCGCTACCGGTCTGTTACCGAGGTCGTAGAATGCTGGGGGATCGGAAAATAAGCAGATATGCTGCAGATATGCTGCAGATATGCCGCAGAAATACTGCAGACATGATGCAGACCGGCCGGTAAAAGCATAAAAAAACGGCCCTTTATCCGCCGGGTTTTGCATCCTGCGATATAATCTGTTATAATGGTACGCACGGAGGTTAACGCCGAAGGAATGAAAAAGAAATACGTAAAATCGCTCAACGAAATATGGCACGAAAGAAAGCGCACCGTGGGATCGATGCTCTTGCTTTTTGCTGTCGTAATGGTAGCGATAATGGGCGTAAGAGCGGTCCTGAATTACGTTGACTTCGAAAACCTGAAAAAAATATTCACGCCCGCCCAGGAAGAACACGGCTACTCCACACTTTATAACGCGTCCCGGTACTTTTTCCGGATCTACTACCCTGAAGAAAAATGGGAAGTAGAAGGAGACACACACGGATTCCTGATGGACGAAGAAAGCGGCCTCGTCGCGGAAATGTATCCGCTCATTTTTGCAGACCCGGTAACGCCGGGACCGGACGCCGATCCGAAAGCGACCGCGGTAGTATCTTTTGATAAGATCAGAGACCCCTCACTGAACGTCAGATTCTATTACAAAGAATACACTGAAGAAATGCTTAAAGAAGCTTCTTTAAACGAAGAAACTGATGCTCCGGGAGCTTCGCCCGCTCAGGAGGAAAACGATATTTCCAACGGCGCCTCATCATCCGGATCAGGTAAGACGGCGGATAATAATAATGAAGGACAGCCGTCCGCCGAGCCTGCAACTCCCGCTCCCGCAACTGCCGTACCGGTTAATACGGATATACAGCTCCTGGATATCGCCGCAGAAAAAGTATTAGACGAAAGCAAGACTGCGCTAGGTGCGCTTTATGATTTCAGCGAAATGAAAACGCTAAAGACGAGCCGCTTCGGTTATACTCTTCGCTGGTTCACGTACACGTTAAAAAATCCGGCCGAGGGCAACCCGGGGCGCAAAACTGATGTTTATATTATCGCCAGGAGTTCGAACTACATAGTAATAACCTACGAGGGTATCGACGCTAAAACATTCAGGACCACTCCGGAGAGCTATACAAAATACAGAGACGAATTTCTAAGCATACTAAATGAATTCCAGTTGTCCGTATTCAGCGATTGACAGCCGGAGAACAGGGCGGGATAACGATTGAACAACTGCGCTTCAAAATTTAGAAGCGGATCAAACGGACCGGACGGCAGCGTGATCATCAGCGGGGCGGGAAACAGCCGGACCGTGAAAATTACCGTGCACTTTCGCGTAAGAATAATTACGGCAGCAGCGGCTGTAATATTGTCAGCGATCGTATCATTGACCGCATGCTCTAAAAAAGACGGTAAAAAAAACACCGGTGACGGTCACTATGCCTCTTTAAAGTATTCGGACGGAGCAGAAGTGCCTCAGTGCGACGAAAACAGTCCCGCATACGAACTCCTCAGGCACGTCCTGACATCCGAAGTGATATATTACGGCAAAAACGCTGATAATGAAGACGAAGTCCTTGGCAGTATCGAATCGTTAAAAAACAAACTCGCATTAGCCGTAAACGCCGGATTTGATATGACGGAAGAAGAGAGGGAAGCGTTCAGAAGCGAAACGACGCGGGGACTTTATTATACCTATCAGACCGACCAGGAGAAACGCGCAGAATACGACACGGCATACGATACGTACAGCGACGAAAATTTTGCGCTTCTGACGTACGGAATAACGCTGAATGATTATCTGCTGATACGGTACGAAGAATCGGTCGCAGGAAAATACACTTTAGAGCTAAGAGAAAAGATCGCCTCGAAACTCACGCCGGATCAGATCTATAAATATTACACGGAACACGAAAACGAATTTGAATTTGCAGAAACAGATGTTATAATGACATCCAGGTCGAGCACAGACGTTGAAGGCGACCTGAATAAAGCGAATGAACTCGCACAAAACGTATTCGGAGAAGAAGGACCGGATCAGGCGGCCGAACAGATACGGGCAATGTTTCCGCAGCTGCTCGACTGGAACGTTGACAACGGCTCCGTGATCCTGATGAGCGGCATCACTTATACCGGCCTCTGCGGCGAGATCCAGAGACGGTTCACGTCCGGCGAAAAAGATAAGGATGCAGCGTACGCCCTTGAATTCGAGGGCAATATATACGTTATAATTACGCGACGGGGCGGCGTGCATACGCTGTCGGAACTTGAAAGTTCAGGCATGGCGGAAATGATAAAGGAACTGATCGCCGGCGAGGAAGCGGACAATGACAGCTCTTCGTACGGCGTCACGGTCGTGCGATAACCGGAATAACGAAAGGAACGGACAATGGCAGGAAGGATCCCTCAATCCCAGATAGAAGAGGTAATCGCGAAAAACGATATAGTATCGGTCGTAAGCGAATACGTCCGCCTCAAACACAGCGGGGCGAACTATATGGGACTATGCCCTTTCCACAACGAAAAGACCCCTTCATTCTCCGTCAATGAAAACAGGCAGATCTTCAAATGCTTCGGCTGCGGAAAAGGCGGCGGCGTGATCCAGTTCATCATGCTGGCCGAAAACCTGGACTATATCGGAAGCGTCGAATTCCTTGCCCGCAGAGCCGATATCCAGCTTACGTACGAGGGTGGAAGAAGCGAAGAAAAAGATGCGCTCAAACTCAAAAACGACATTCTTTCGCTGAACGAAAGAGCACAGAAATTCTTCCTTGACGGCCTCGAGCGGTCGGAAGAAGCAAAAAAATATATTGCCCGCCGCGGATTGACGAAAGAGACCGTCGAAAAATTCGGACTCGGATTTGCCCCCGACGACTGGGAACAGCTCACGAAAACGTGTACGTACGGACCCCTGGGCGTGCCGCCTGAGCTTATGGTAAACGCCGGACTTTCGCTTAAACGCAGCAACGGCACGTGCTACGACAGATTCAGAAACAGAGTGATGTTCCCGATCTTCGACGAAGCCGGAAGGATAATCGCATTCGGCGGAAGAGTTATGGATGACTCGAAACCGAAATATATGAACTCGCCCGAAACTGCGGCGTATAACAAAGGAAGTCATCTGTACGCGCTTAACTTCGCCAGAAAATCAGGCTCGAAACGTGTCGTTATGGTCGAAGGATATATGGACGCCATCGCGCTTCATCAGAAAGGGATAACGTGGGCTGTCGCGTCGCTGGGCACGGCGCTAACGACCGGTCAGGCGAGGCTTCTCAAAAGATTTTTTGATGAAGTGATCATCGGGTACGACAGCGATACGGCAGGGCAGGCGGCGACGATCCGCGGCCTCGAGATACTTGCCGCACAGGGGCTGAGAGTAAGGATATTAAACCTTGCGACCGTTGACGGTACCGTTAAAGATCCCGATGAGTTTTTGCGCAAACATACCGCCGAAGAATTTATGACGGTCGTTGAAAAATCAGAGAGCCTCGTCAGTTTCAAGATCGGTATAGCCGCGAAAAAATATCCGCCCGGTAATCCGGCTGATCTGCCCGATTTCCTTCGCCAGACGGTCAAAATCATTTCGTCCGAGCAGTCCGCCGCGGTGAGAGCGATATACATTTCACAGGTAGCCGGATCGTACGGCATCGACGAGAACGCACTGAAGCAGGACGTAGAGGCCGCAGTTTCGAGCGGAAGCACCGATCTTAGCGAGGAACGCATTCAGGGCGCGTACAGGAGGATCCAGACGGTCCGGAATCCCGAAACGACCGGGGAGGAGCAGGCGGTAAAAGAATTGACACCGGACGGAAAACGGCTCGACAAACTCGAAAAACGTATGCTGATCTATCTGGCGGACAATCCTTTGAAGATCCCCGTATATATTGACCGCTGCCGTGAGGATTTTTGTTTCGAGGACAATAAAAATCTTGCCAATACCATTCATTCGTGGTATATTAACGGGTACGCCGTAAACAGGGAGAAGCTTCTGGCTGGCTGCTCTGCGGAGCTTTCGTCGCTGCTCACAGACGAATTTGATCAGGTGGGCGGAAGGACAACGGCGGATGAAATCTTGAAGAATCTGAAGAAATACCGGTTTAAATATGAGTACGGCATGCTGAGCGATGCTCTTAAGCATGCAAAAAGTGCGGAGGAAAAGAGCAGTATTATTCGAAGGCTGGACGAGCTGATCAAACGCTCCCGCTTCGATCAGGCACCGTAACGAAACGGATCTGCCAGGGTATACCGATCCGGAACCGCGTAGTCCGGATCTAGTGGAAAGGACTGAATACACTGATGGCTGCGAAAAAGAAAAGTGTCGTTTCCAATGATGAATTGACTAAAGAGGAGAATAAGGTGAGTAAGACTGCCGTGGCTGATGATCGGGAGTCCGGCGCAGCCGTACAGAAGAAGACTGCGAAACCGGCGAAGACCGAGAAGACGGTTTCGAAGAACGCTTCGAAAACAGAACCTAAGACTGTCTCTAAAGCAGAGCCCAAGACTGCTTCAAAGACAGAGCCTAAGACTGCGGGAAAAATTGAATCGAAGGCTGCTAATACTTCTAAGACCGCTTCCAAGACGTCGGTAAAGACTGCCCCTAAGGCAGAAGCGAAGGAAGCTCCCAAGGACGAGGTAAAAGAAACGCCGAAAGCAGAGAAAAAGGCTGAGCCGAAAGCAGAGAAGAAAGCTGCTCCCAAGGCAGAGGCGAAGGAAGCTCCCAGGAACGAAGTAAAAGAAGCGCCGAAAGCAGAGAAAAAGGCCGCTCCGAAAGCAGAGAAGAAATCCGCTCCCAAGGCAGAAGCGAAGGAAGCTCCCAGGGACGAGGTAAAAGAAGCGCCCAAAGCAGAGAAAAAGGCCGCTCCAAAAGCCGAAAAAAAACCTGCCCCAAAAGCAGAAAAGAAAACTGCGGCCGAACCGGAAGTAAAAGCCGAACCGGAAGTAAAAACTGAGCCGGAGGCTAAAACAGTGCCTGAGATCAAAGTCGAGAGCGAAGCCAAACCAGAGGCTAAAGCAAAAGCAAAGCCGAAGGCAAAGTCAAGATCTGCCGCAAAAGCAGCTAAGCCCGAGCCTGAAGTTAAGCCCGAGCCTGAAGTAAAAGCCGAGCCTGAAGTAAAAGCCGAACCTGAAGTTAAACCGGTGCCCGAAGTAAATATCGAGCCGGAAATTAAAACCGAGCCTGAAGTGAAGGTCGAGCCGGAAGTAAAAACTGAGCCCGAAGTAAAAACCGGGCCGGAGGTAAAGGCTGAGCCGGAAGAAAAGGAAGAAATAAAAGCAGAAGACGACATCATTGACGACGTATTTGATGAGATCAGCGAAGACGAATATACGGATGACAGCATCGGTGACGACACGGATGAAGACGTAGAACCGGACTATGCCGATCTGATAGAAGATAAAGAACTAGAAAAAGAAGAGATCGACCTCGACTCTATTGACCTCAACAAGATCGCCGAACTTGACCACGAATACGAACCCACTTCGAAACAGCGCGGGAAGGACGGGTACGACGACGATATAGGAGCCGAATACGAAGAGGAAAATCTCGAAAAAATGGATCTGGGCATATTCGGCGATAACGTACAGGTAATGCAGATGCTTAAACAGGGGCGCGTTGCCGGCTCGATACCGATCGAAGACTTCAACCAGGTGACCGGAGAGATCGACCTTGACGCAGAATCAGTAGAAAAACTGTACGACCTGTGCATGCGTCTCGGAATCAGGATAGTTGACGAAAACGGCGCATCCGAAAAGCTGTACGATCACGGATTCGACGAATTTACCGAAGGCGTCGGACTGGAAGACCACGTCCGCATGTATCTGAAAGAGATCGGTAAGGTGCCGTTGCTTTCGGCGGAAGAAGAGATTGAACTCGCAAAACTGGTAGAAGCCGGAGACGAGAACGCTAAAAACAGACTATATGAGGCAAATCTCAGACTCGTCGTCAGCATTGCAAAACACTACGTCGGAAAAGGAATGCAGTTCCTTGACCTTATCCAGGAGGGAAATCTCGGCCTTCTTAAGGTCGTTGATAAATTCGACTATCGCAAAGGCTGTAAATTCAGTACTTACGCAACGTGGTGGATCCGTCAGTCTATAACAAGAGCAATCGCTGATCAGTCGAATACGATCCGCATTCCGGTCCATATGAATGAAAATATAAACAAACTCAAGCGTACGTCTCGCGAACTCGCTCAGCGTCTCGGAAAAGACCCCACTTCCGAACAGATCGCCGAGGAACTGAATATGCCTGTAGCAAAGGTACGCGAAATAATGAAATACTCTCAGGACACAGTATCTCTTGAGTCTCCTGTAGGAGAAGAGGAAGACAGTCATATCGGCGATTTCATAAAAGATGAAAGTTCCCCGTCTCCTTCTGACAGCGCGGCGCAGACGCTCCTGCATGAACAGCTCATGGAAGTGCTCGAAACGCTTACTGACAGGGAGCAGAGAGTGCTCAAATTGAGGTTCGGTCTTGAAGACGGGCGCCAGAGGACGCTTGAAGAAGTAGGGCGGGAATTCAACGTTACCCGTGAACGAATAAGGCAGATCGAGGCGAAGGCGATACGAAAGCTGAAAAATCCAAACAGGAGCAAGAAACTGAAAGATTTTTACGAATGATGGCTGAAACAGAGGAAAACCGGATCGACGGTAATTTTGAAGATGCTGATGCTTTAGCGGAAGACATCGAATCAGACTACGAGCCCGATGAGGCGGAAATACTGGCAGAGGAAGAACGTATTTCACGCGGCGGATTCGACGAAGACGACACGGATATTGACGACGGTGAGACGGATACTGACGCGCCGGGTGACGACGGGGATGCTTATCCGGACGAAAGCACTATCGCCGCCGCTAAGGGCAGTATTGACGCCGGAGAATTTGAAAATGACGAAAGCATTTTAACGCTTTTGTGTTTAGGCAGGATACGCGGATATATTACGATTGATGAACTGGAACAGGCTGCGTCCGATAACGCTCTTAGCGGTGAGCTGACAGAGCTTTTATACGACGTTGTCGAAAGAAACGAGATAAGGATCGTAAACTCCCCGGAGATCCCGGACGGTCAGGAAAAAAGCGGCGCCTCAGACGGCATCGAGCAGCTTATTTCCGGCGCAGGACTTGAAGATCACGTAAGGCTGTATTTGAGAGAGATCGGTAATATACCGCTTCTGTCACCCGAAGAAGAGCAGGAACTTGCTATACGTATCGAAGCAGGAGACCAGGAGGCAAGGGAAAGGCTCACCGAAGGGAATCTGCGGCTGGTTGTGAGCGTGGCCAAGCATTATATCGGAAAAGGCATGCAGCTTCTGGATCTGATACAGGAGGGCAATATCGGACTTCTGCGCGCCGTTAAAAAATTTGATTATCGCAAAGGGTACAAATTCAGCACGTATGCCACCTGGTGGATCAGGCAGGCAATAACAAGGGCGATCGCAGATCAGGCGCGTACTATAAGAGTTCCGGTCCATATGGTCGAGACGATGCACCGTATGAACCGCGTATCGCGTCAGCTGTCGCAGGATCTCGGAAGAGAGCCTACCATCCAGGAGATCGCAAAAGAAATGAAGATTCCGGAAGAGCGTGTAACTCAGCTTCTGATCGCGGGACAGGATACTGTTTATTTCGACGATCCGGTCGGAGACGACGAAGACAGGACAAGAGGGGACACGATAGCAGACGACGCGGTGTCGCCGTTTGATTCTGCGTCAAACTCGATGCTGAGAGAACAGCTTCTCAAAGTCCTTGACACACTATCGGAGAGAGAACGCAAAGTGATAATGATGCGTTTCGGGCTCGAGGACGGAAAAGAGCATACGCTCGAAGACGTGGGACGCTATTTCAACGTAACGAGAGAGCGTATCAGGCAGATCGAGGCAAAGGCGAGGAGGAAGCTGAAGCAGGGGAGCCGTACAGGCCATCTGAAAGATTACTGGGAATGACCCATAAGTCCTTTCTTCCTGAGACCTAAATTATACGCAACGAGAGTTGACGCAAATCCGACGTTAAGAGATTCGACGGAGCCGAGCATCGGTATAATGACCGGTTCGGCTCCTTTTAACGTACGCCAGACCGGAGAAATACCCGTATGTTCATTGCCCGCAACGACGGCCACCCGTCCTTTCGCAGGTATGTCGCAGAAATTCTGAGTGGCGGAAAGATCGGTCAGTACGATGCGGAAATGATTATCCTCCAGCCACTTTATAAGTTCCTCCATCGGCATATCCAGAACGGGCATCATAAACGCGCTTCCGAGGCTCGACCGGATCAGCCTGGGATGATTCAGCCTGACACGGCGGTTGGTCAAAACCGCGAAATCTCCTCCTGCCGCGTCAAGCGATCTAAGTATCGCTCCGATATTGCCCGGCTGTTCCTGGCCGTCGAGGATCATTGCCAGCATATCGTCAGAAAGTTCTATATCTTCCGGCCTGACCGACGGCATGCGGGCAATTATAAAACATACGTCAGCCCCGTCGCGGTCGCTGATCTTTGAGCACGCCTTGGGAGAGATCGCGTAAACGTTTTTCGCGCTGCGGCATACGCGGCAAAGCGTATCGGCTTCTTCCTGAGAGGCGCGTCCATCGTCAGCGAAATGATCGGAATCATAAAAAACCGTTTCGATCTCTATCCCTTTTGCGATCAGCTTATCTGCCGCCCACATGCCTTCACAAATGAAAAGCGAACTGTTTGCAGAGTTGAATTTAGCTAAGAGGAGATCTCTCGCTTCTTTAACCTGCGGGGAATTGATCCCGGGCATCTGTGTCTTTCTTTTTACAAATTGATCTAAAACAGCCATATTTACTCCAAAATGATCAAAAAATGTTTTTAGCGTGCGAAAACCAGTGCATTCCGATCCCTGCCGCTACCGTAAGGTTAAGAGAATCTACGCCGCTGCCGTGAGTGATCCTGAGAGGTTTTCCGACATTGAGAAAACTGTCGTCCAGCCCCGATGACTCGTTTCCGAAGATCAGCGAGCAGGGAGATGAAATGTCCGGCCTTTCTGATTCCATCGGGCTTCCTTTAAGCATAAAAGGATAATAAGTCCTGCTGCCCGCCGCGGCTGCGTATTCGTCAAACGATCTGAAAAACAAAGGCGAAACGTGAAAAACTGCGCCCATTGACGCCCTCACCGTGTGCGGGTCAAAGAAATCCGCGCTCCTGCCGATCATCACTATCTGGCTGAAATTGAACGCGACCGATGTTCGCACGATATTGCCGAGATTCCCCTTATCAGCCGGATCGACCAGGACGACGTGATTTTTAGCCGGATCGATATTGCCCTCGAACTTTCTGAACACACCGACAGCAAACGTGTTCTCTTTGGGCGACAGCCGCTCGATCGTCCTGTCGTCGGTGGAAATCGCTATTCCTGCTTCCTTGGCTTTTTCGGCTAAGACCGCTCTTCCGGAATCCGATAGCTTCGAAGAGGTGACGATGCGGAAGATAGCTTCAGGGAGATTGTCGATCAGTTCTATGACAGGGAAGAGCCCAAGGACGTATGAGTACTGGAACTCTTTTTTGTAGGGCGAAAGCCTCATCTCTTTATAGTTTTCAGGTCTGTCTTTGTATCTCATCATAGCCGGTTTGATTCCCGCCGCAGCTGTAAGTTATTACTGATATAAAAAAGCGCGGAGCAGATAAATACTCCGCGCGGTGTTAAGCGAAACATCAATATTTGTATATCGTCTTTCTGCGCTCCAGTTCTTCCTGCTCGATCATCTTCTCTGCACGCTCTGAGATCTGTTCCGCCCAGTCGGCCATATCTTTTAAAATAGCCTCTGTTTCGGATTCTTCATCGCACCAGATGGGCTCGACGCAGTGTTTAGTGCCAAGTACCACAGATTCTTTCAGCCAGTCGTTAGCCAGTTTGGACAGAGCCTTCGTATCCTCTTTCTCGCCTGTGGAGAAAAGGGCGACTTTTCTGTCGTAGATCTTAATGACGTTGAACAGCGTATTATAGACCGGGTTGTATGAATCGAACCAGACGGGTGTGCCGAGGAATATCAGATCATAGTCACGCGGGTCCCACTTAAACGGGAATATATCCGGCTTCTTATGATGGATGACCTCCGAGTGAAGTTTCAGATTGTTGAAAAAGCCGAAGCCTTTAACTCTTTTTACACGTACGAGGCGGGCAAGGTCGGCCCCGATCCGGTCGGCAATGGCGTGAGCAACCGCATCTGTGTTTCCGTCAACGCTCGTATATAACACAAGTTTCTTCATAAACTCAAACTCCTTCCGCTTCGCAAACCGTCACGGCATAAAATAACACGTTTGATGTTACACTTTTTCAGCGGGATTGTCAACCGATTTTTTAATCGCATCGGCCACCTGTGCGGCGCAAAGTTCGATGCCGGCGGGAGTAAGGTGTATAAGGTCGTCGCAGATATTGGCACCGATGTCTTTGCTGACAGTAGCGTAGAGGTCGTTGATCTTTATGCCCATCGGCGACAGCGCTCCAACCGCAAGCTCGTTAAAACGTCTTATGGTTTTATCGCTGTTATAGATATTTTCAGGTCTGACCGGAGTCGTGGTGGCAAATATAACGTTAGGCGTGATCTTCAGCAGGAGCCCGCCGATACGTTTGATGGTGGCAACGTATTGTTCTTCCGGCGTAAAAGGACCGTCTCCGAAAAGATCGCACAGATCCCAGTGACCGGCGTTCCAGTGGATAACGTCGCTTCCGCGGATAAACTGATCGTATTCAAAAAGAGCTCTCAGCGTATACTGGGCAAATCTGCAGTTATCATCGAAACGGAACACGGAATAATCGTCTCCGAGCAGCTCGATGACTCTGTTTTCATAGTTCAGGCGGATCGAATCGCCAAGCAAAGTGACTTTTTTCATAGAATGTTTCTCCTTGATCTGTATTTTTTAGCTGTCAATGAACTTCAGTATGTCGTCAATAACTTCTTCCCGGCTCGTGTCGTTCAAAATCTCGTGCCGTACGCCCGGATATATCTTCAGCTGGACCTTGCATCCGCGCTTTGAAAACATTTCGGCCACTTTTGAAGGTCCCTGACCGTAATTACCCACCGGATCTTCCGAACCGGAAACGATAAGTATCGGCATCGTCCTGCTCGTGGCGGCAATTAGTCTGCGGCTGTTTGTGTTGCTGACGAGCTTCACGAGGTCGCCCAGAGCGCTTGAGGAAAACGGAAATCCGCAGTATTTATCGGCAAGATACTTTACGCGCGTACTCTTTTGCGTCGAAAGCCAGCTGTATTCATCTGCGTCGGGGTCATCCTTGAAACGGTCGTTGTAACCCTTGAAGATCAGATTCTGCAGAAATCTGGACTGTTTATCGGCGCCACGGATACTCGAGATCATTCTGGCGATCACGTGCCCCTGGCCTGCGGCATAATTCGGACCCCCTGTGCCCATTATTATCAGTTTGTCAGGCTTTTCATTCGATACTGCAGCGTGACGCACGATAAATGAACCCATGCTGTGGCCGAGAAGCACGTACGGATAGCTTATGCCGTATTTTTTTACGACACCTTCACGGAACAGCTGAACGTCCTTAACAAGATATTTCCATCCGTCCTTTTTCGCGATAAATCCCAGTTCATTTTCGTTCCTCGCCGTGTAGCCGTGACCGAGGTTATCGAATCCGAACACGAGCCAGCCGTCTTCACAGCATTTTTCCATAAATCCTTCGTATCTTCTTATATGTTCGGACATGCCGTGAACGATATGCAGAAGTCCCTTGGGCCTTCCGTCGGGCTCATAAATAATTCCTTTCAGTTCGTGAGATCCGTCTGATGATGAAACTGAAAAATCGTTTTTTTGCATGATCTGCCTCTCCTTCAGAACGATCTGCAGGCTCTTACGGCTCTGTGCCAGCCGTTAAGCCTTTCCGCTCTTTCTTCTTCGCTTATTTCGGGGAAGAACGATTTCTTTTCGCTGCCGAGAGTTCTGATCTCGTCCTTTCCGCTGAATATTCCGGCGGTAAGTCCGGCCAGATACGCTGCTCCGGCTGCCGTTGCCTCCTTCATCTCCGCCCGTACGACGGTAACGTTTGAAATGTCCGCCTGGAACTGCATGAGAAAATCATTGGCCGATGCGCCGCCGTCAACTTTCAGCGATCTCGGTGCTTCGCCTGTGTCTCCTGATACGGACCGGATGACGTCATCCGTCTGGTACGCGACCGATTCGAGCGCAGCGCGTATTATGTGCGACCGCCTCGTTCCGCCCGTAATACCAACGATCGTCCCGAGTGCATCCATATCCCAGTACGGTGCTCCAAGTCCGCTGAATGCGGGGACCATATATACTCCGCCGGTATCCTTGATCTTGCGCGCAAAATATTCGGTATCGTGAGCTTCGTCGATCAGCCGCATTCCGTCTCTTAACCATTTGATCACCGCTCCGCCTACGAATACGCTGCCTTCGAGAGCATATGAAGGCTTCTCACCGGAAAGAGTTGCCGCCGCAGTAGTGATAAGACCGTGCCTCGATCGCACGATCTCGTTTCCCGTATTGGCGAGCAGGAAACAGCCGGTGCCGTACGTGCTCTTAATGTCGCCGGGCTCGAAACAGCATTGACCGAACAGTGCAGACTGCTGGTCTCCCGCTACCCCGCAAACGCGAAGAGAGGTGCCCATGAGACTGATCTCACCGAAATCGGCGCCGCTCGCCCTTATGCCCGGAAGCATTGACCGCGGGATACCCAGGATCCCCAGAAGCTCGTCATCCCAGTCGCACGTTTTAAGGTTATATAACATCGTCCGCGATGCGTTCGTATTATCTGTCAGATGGATCCGGCCGCCGGACAATTTCCACATGAGCCACGTGTCTACCGTGCCGAAAAGAAGCTCACCCGCATCCGCCTTTTCTCTGGCGCCGGGGACGTTGTCAAGTATCCATTTGATTTTAGTTCCGCTGAAATATGCGTCGATCTTAAGACCTGTTTTTTCAGCGATCGTTTCGGTCAATCCGGCTTTCTCCAGCCCGGCGCAGATCGGCGCGGTCCTGCGGCATTGCCATACTATCGCGTTGAAAACGGGGCGCCCTGTAGATCTTTCCCATACGACCGTCGTTTCACGCTGATTGGTGATGCCGACAGCCGCGATCTCTTCGGGTGATATTCCGCTGCGGGCAACGCATTCGGTCATCGATGCGTACTGGCTTGCATAGATCTCGAGCGGATCCTGTTCCACCCACCCCGGTTTCGGAAATATCTGCGGTATCTCATTCTGCGCCATCGCTATGAGTTTCATATCGCTGTCAAATAATATGCTTCTGGCGCTTGTGGTTCCTTCGTCTAATGCGAGTATGTATCTTTTTTTCATACTGTCTCCCGTTATGATCGTTTTTGAGCAACAACCGTTCCCGGTGTTATTTTATCTGCCCGTTCTACGTCCTGATTATACCATTCCATCCGAGCAGTTGTAAACCGTCCCGGCCGGTTTTAATATGCATTTTTCGTATTTATTTCTGCCTGAGGGCGGCGTGGGTCAAAGAAGCGGGCGATCGGCAATAATTGACAGCGCCGGATACCGGGAGTATAATTTAACCACGAATAAAGACGGGGCGTTGACCGCCGCTGCGCTGCAGGACCGGATCCGGGAACGACGTTCATGATCGCCGCGCACCGCTTCCGCAGCCGCCGAAGCTGCTGTGATCAATGCGGGAACAAAACAAATATACATCAGGAGGCAATCAAATGGATATCAACGAATTGATGAGCACGATGCTCAGCAAAGATACTGTAAAAGGGCTCGGAAAACTGACGGGAACTTCCCAGAAAGGCGTACGCGGAGTGCTTTCTTCCGCTCTGCCCTCCATGCTTAACGGAGCAAAGGCACAGGCTGACGATTCAGATACTGCGTCCGGATTTGTAAAAGCGCTTTCGGACCACGCAAAAGATGATACGAACGATATCGGTGCTTTCATTTCCGGCATCGATCTGAACGACGGCGGAAAAATAATCGGCCACCTGCTCGGAAACAGCGCTCAGGCGACGGCGCAGAAGGCGGCTGAGTCTGCGGGCGTCAAGGCAACGAAGGCGAACAATATCCTTTCTGCCGCTGCACCTCTTCTTATGAGCCTTATCGGTCAGCAGGTCTCTTCCGGCTCGAACGCGTCGTCAAACAACGCTTCCGGCATCTCGGGTCTGATGGGCAGTCTCCTTTCGAATACCGATATCGGCAGCCTGATCGGCGGACTCGCCGGAGGCTCCAAGCCGGGACTGCTCGGATCGATCATGGGACTGTTCGGTAAGAAGTGATCATAGTATTTAGCTGCTCTGAAACTACGTCAGAAACCAGATCAAACTGAAAAGCAAGAAAACAGTAATAAAAGCAGAAGAAAAGGCCCCCGGTGAACGCTCACCGGGGGCCTTTTTGAGCTGCGGAACTAGGATTCGAACCCAGACAAAATGAGTCAGAGTCATTCGTGCTGCCATTACACAATTCCGCAATCTGACACCGGTCTTCCCGACCGGCGAAGCGTATTTTACCACCGCGCTAAGGAAAATGCAACTGTTTTTTTCAAAGAAGAAAATAAAAAAACTAACCGGGCAAAAATATTATTTTATTCTATTGAAAAATGTGTTATAATACGCCCGATCAGTAGGGCTGCGAAGCACACCGCCGCTGACCTGCCCGTTAATAAACGTACAAAATAAGTCACGGAGGACTTTCTATATGATGAATAATACAAATAAAAAGCTCAGGATTATACCCTTAGGCGGAATTCGTGAGATAGGAAAGAATTTGACCGTATTTGAAACGGATAAAGATATAATTATCGTTGACTGCGGAGTAGCATTCCCGGACTCGGATATGCCGGGAGTTGACTCCGTCATACCTGATATGACTTATCTGGTGGAAAATAAATCGAGGGTCAGAGCTCTGTTCCTGACGCACGGACATGAGGACCATATCGGAGCGATCCCGTATCTCTTCAAAAACATTAACGTCCCTATCTACGGAACGCGTTTCACGCTTGGCCTCGTCGAGAAAAAACTTGAAGAAGAGGGTATGAATAATAAAGGCATCGAAATGATCGAGATGCACTACGGAGAAATGGTGATAAAAGGCGATTTCTGCGTGGAATTTATACGAACGAACCACTCTATAGTTGACTCCGCCGCGCTCGCGATCATTACGCCTTGCGGAATAGTTCTTCATACCGGTGACTTTAAAGTTGACTACACGCCTATAAACGGGCAGCCTATTGACCTCATGCGAATGGCTGAACTTGGGGAGAGAGGCGTGCTTCTGCTGATGTCCGACAGTACGAACGCGGAACATAAAGGGTTCACGATGTCGGAGCGGATAGTCGGAAGAACGTTTGAAGAAATTTTTGCATCTACAAAGGGCAGGATAATCGTCGCGACGTTCTCGTCCAACGTTTCGAGAGTCCAGCAGATCATCAATACCGCCGTGAAATTCGGCAGGAAGTGCATCATATGCGGCCGGAGCATGGTGAACGTTATAGACGTTGCCATCGAGAAGGGGTATATCGCCGACACGGATGCACTGGTAGATATCGAAGATATTGACAAGTATCCTCCCGAGCAGCTGGTCATAATAACGACCGGAAGCCAGGGCGAGCCAATGTCCGCTCTTACAAGGATGGCTGTTGCTACCCACAGGCAGATCGACATAATTCCCGGCGATACGGTCATTATTTCTGCCAGCCCGATCCCCGGAAACGAAAAGCCGATTGCGCGCATGATCGACGAACTCTGCAAACGCGGCGCGAAAGTCATACACAAATCTCTTGCGGAGGTACACGTATCCGGTCACGCGTGCGAAGAAGAGCTGAAGCTCATACAGACGATAGTTAAGCCTAAATATTTCTGCCCAGTTCACGGTGAATACAGGATGCTCGTAAGACATAAAGACATCGCGGTCGAGCTCGGTATACCCGAGGAAAACTGCTTCATACTTGAAAACGGGCGCGTGCTTGAATTCGAGGGAGACACTGTACGCTGCGACGAAATGGTACAGGCGGGGAACATCCTTGTTGACGGTCTCGGCGTAGGCGACGTAGGAAGCATCGTATTAAGAGACAGACGGCATCTTGCGGAGGACGGACTGATCGCCGTCGTTATGACTGTAGATTCAAGGACCGGTGCGCTCCTGGCAGGCCCGGACGTAATTTCCAGAGGATTTGTCTATATGCGCGAATCCGAAGATATTATCGAGCACATACGCGAGACTACCAAGGATGCCCTTACAAGAGGAGACGTGTACGGAGGCCGGAAAGACTGGGTATATAAAAAGACGGTCATCCGCGATGCGATACACGAATACGTATATGAACAGACCAAACGCAACCCCATGGTGCTTCCGCTCATAATGGATATTGCCGTAGGCGAGAATAATCAGACGGGAAATTCTCCTGCGCAGGATACGGATGACGGATCGGTCTGATCCTGTATGCGTACGTTGACAACGGAGTTTTTATATGAGATTAGCTGCGATCATCAGCGAATTTGACCCTTTTCATAACGGCCATAAATATCTGATCGAAGAAACACGCCGCCGCACCGGATGCGACGGCGTTGTCTGCATTATGAGCGGAAGCTTTACCCAGCGCGGAAAGCCCGCGGTATGTGATAAGTGGGCGAGGGCAGAGATGGCTCTGAGGGCTGGCGCCGATGCCGTTATAGAACTGCCTTTCTGGTACGCCGTGTCGTCTGCACAGTTTTTCGCGCTCGGAGGGATAACTGTTTGCAAGGCGATAGGGGCGGAAGTGCTGTCGTTCGGCATAGAATCTGACGAGAACAGCGTACGCGAATTTGCGAAAAGACGTGCTTCCGAGGAGTACGGGAAGGAACTCGTTTCGGGGATCGAAGCGGGCGGCTCTTACGCCTCTTCGGCAGGAGCTGCGATAGGAGAAAAAAGGCTGAAACCGAACGACATACTGGCGTGCGAATATATTGCCGCCGCCGGGACCGCCGGATACAGCCCGGAGATCCTAATGGTTAGAAGGGCCGGAGCAGGCCACGGATCAAAAGAAACTGACGGCTGCTTTGCCAGCGCTTCTCAGATCCGCAGCATGCTTTTAGAGGAGAATTGGAAGGAACTTGTGCGGCCTTTCGTACCTGAAAGCACGCTCGAAATACTTGAGCGCTGGCGCTCTGAGGAACGGTTCGTTACGGCTGATGCTTTTTCCGCTGCGCTTTCGGTTAAG
>JAEEGL016936378.1_pt1 | contig 22403 bp, 11 predicted proteins | sample 9134231 | NCBI WGS metagenome assembly JAEEGL01 (sample SAMN16246548, study PRJNA631951) | gut metagenome | biome: gut microbiome; feature: rumen; material: fiber-attached | host: Bos | place: Iran: Karaj | collected 2018-10
CTGCAATATACTTGGTGATGGCTGCCAGAGAAATCTTCTTTGCAGCTACTTCTTCACCGATCAGGCAGATGTTGGGCTGGGTCTCCAGTGCGCACTCCAGTGCTACGTGAGAAGCGCTCCGGCCCATAACCTTGATGAAGTGCCAGTACTTCTTAGCGGAGTTGGCATCTCTTTCAATGTTACCGATCAGCTCGGAATAAGTCTTGGTTGCGGTATCGAAACCGAAGGAAGCTTCGATATCTTCGTTCTTAAGGTCACCGTCAATGGTTTTCGGGCAACCGATCACCTGAACGCCGGTGTTATGTGCAGCCATGTACTCAGCAAGAACAGCTGCATTGGTATTGGAATCGTCACCACCGATGATAACGATAGCGGTTAAGCCATGCTTCTTGGCAACTTCGGTAACGATCTTGAACTGCTCTTCGGTCTCTAACTTGGTACGACCGGAACCGATGATATCGAAACCGCCGGTGTTACGGAATGCATCGATATAAGCATCATCAAACTCGATGAAGTCATCTTCGATCAGTCCGGAGGGGCCGCCCTTGAAACCTAATAATACGTTGTTCTTATCGGTAGCCTTGATAGCATCGTACAGACCGCAGATTACATTGTGTCCGCCGGGTGCCTGACCACCGGAAAGGATCACACCAACTACCTGCTTCTTGGGAGCGGAAGTGTTGCTGCCCTTTACGAAAGTGATCTCGTTCTTGCCGTATGTGTTAGGGAAAAGTGCTTTGATCTTATCCTGATCTGCAACAGACTCGGTAGCAGCGCCAACCTTAACACTGATCTCAGAGATACCGCCACGAAGCATTCCGGGAAGCTTGGGGGAGTACTCATATCTTGCCTTCTGAAGTGGTGAAAGATTCATCTTGTTTCTCCTTTATATGATAGAAATGATAATAATGGTAATTTGCCATCAAGTATTTTAGCACGTTTGCTCTTTCTGTGCATCCTTTTTCCCGCGGACCTGCCCTTTGATGCCCCGGATCGTAAGAAGAAGGGCCACAAGAAGGGCAATACCTCCGATCAGAAGAAGCATCTGGGAAAGGGAAAGCTCTGCTCCCGCTGCGATCAGATAGGTTTCCTGCGTACCGGAAAGATCAGCTTCGAGATAGCTTCCCTTTTGCGTAAAGGCTACGCTTTCAAAAGTTCCGGTCTCCTGATTTTGCTTAAGGAGCAGAAGTTTTTTATGATATGGACAGTATAAGCGGATCTTCGCATCCTTTTCTCCAAGGCTGTCAGAGGAGATCCCTGTTACCTTAACCTGATAGCCGATACGATTCTTATAGGTACCGAAAGACTGTACTGCGCTGGTTTCTTCATCGGTAAGCTCGTCTTTTGGTGTAACAGTAAGGCGTACCTGATCGTCAAAGCCTCCGTCCATATAGCCGTAAGCCTTCTGATCCTCTGTATGCTGGTTGCTTTCGATCACAGGGATCAGGGGAACATATTCCGCAGAAACCACCAGATTGCCGTTTACTTTCCGGCCCGACACATCCTCCCAGCGGACATAATAGCCTTCCTTTTCCGGTACTTTGGGATAGTTTAAACGGTCCATGCTGCTGCCGTAGGCCATCTCCTGTTTTCCAAGGCGCTTATTCTCGATCCGGAAGGTAACGGTCAGATGACGGTAGGGATCCGGCAGATCCTCTTTTTCCAGAAGTTCCTTATAAGTAATGGTCTGGGCTACTTTTTCGTAGCTGATATCGTCAATGCCGTAGATCTCATCCGCTACATAATAATTCTCATATACCTCATCGGTATTCATGGCCCGGCTGTTCTTATCCCGGTTAACCTGTCCGGCAATGGCCCCGCAGGTACCGCTGACTTTTTGGAAAACCGGCATGGAGATACAGTTCTTGATCTTTTCTCCGGAGCCGGTGATACCGCCGATGTTGGAGCTGCCGGCTAAGGAGCAGAGTACGTAACAGTCCTTCACACATCCACTGCTTTCCCCTGCGATACCGCCTACACAGGAGCCGTCGCTTTCTACCAGACCGTAGCCGTAGCTGTTTCGGATCATGCCAAAGTGCATATAGCCGGTGATACCGCCGGCATTGTCTCCTCTGCCGTAGACGAATCCGTCATTGGTACAATCGGAGCAGATCACGGATAAGGTGTAGCTTTCACCTGCTTTCAGAGAAAAAGTCAGGGCCACGTTGTTTTCCAGATTATCCCGGTCGATGTCCATGGCACCGATGATACCGCCCGCATCATTGTCACCGCGGACGATTCCCTTGTTGGCACAGGAATTGATGATCCCGGTACCGGTATATTCCAGGGCATCCTCGGAAATATCCGCAAAGACATACTCCAGACCTTCCTCCGCAACACCGTCTATCAGATCGGTGACCATCTGGTTCATGCTGTTAACCTGGTCCTCGATGGCTTTGATATCCGCCTGCAGTTCTTCGGAATAAGCGCTTGCAGTATTATTTAACCGGTCCATGGTATCGGAAGCGCCCTGCAGGTTACTCTTTAACTGGCCGGATTTTTCCTTCCAGGCATCGTCTGCTTTCTTAATGTATTCGTAAGGCTTATCCTTGACGTCCTTCGCTGTTTTTTCTGCCTTTTCCTTTTCCTTTTTCGCCTCGTCCTCCAGCTTCTTTTCGTCCACCTTACCCTGCTTGATCAGGTCCTTACCATCCTGCTCGGCCTGCTTTTCCAGTTTCTTTAAGGCGTCCTCTGCCTCTTTTTTGGTCTTGTCGTACCCTTCCTTGGTGGTGATGTCGTTCTCCGATACGGTCTCGATGACCTTGTTGGCCTTATCCACCTGTTCATCCACATAGGCGGATGCCTGATCGGTCATGGAGCTGGTGGTATCCAGGGCTTTCTGGCTGTACTGCTGAAGGGTTTTTAACTCTTCGATCACTTCATTCGAAGCATCTCCCGCATCCTTAAGGGCACGGTCGATCTTCGCATTTAATTTTTCGGCGCTGCCCCGCATGGACCTGCCGGGATCCGTTTCGATATAGGGCTCCGACTGTCCGCAGATGCCGCCTACATCCTTCTTGCCGTAGACATTACCCTTGTTGGCACAGGAGGAGGTAAATCCGCACTGTCTGCCCACGATACCGCCGATATTATAGCCGGCATGGGCATAGCCCACATTACCCTCATTGGTACAGGAAATAATGGTTCCCTGACTGTAACCGCAGATACCGCCGGTATCCACACCGCTTTGGAGGGAAATGGTATCCTTGGGCTCTGTAACCGTAAAATTGGACATAAAGTCCGCATTCATCTCATCATCGTTCTGGATCCATTTGGTGGTGTCATTGATATGACCTTCGTTGACACAGCAGGAAACCAGACCGAAGTTCTTACCGGTGATACCGCCGGTATAGTAATAGCCCATTACACGGCCCTTGTTGCGGCAGCGCAAAAGGTATCCGCCTTCCTGATTGATGCCGCAGATGGCACCGGTCTCCTCATACCCGGAAACGGTTCCCAGTACGCTGCAGTCCCGGATGATCCCCTGATTGATCCCTGCAAGGGCCCCGGTACATTTCTGTTTGTCCCCGGCTACAATGGAAACATCCAGCTTCACATTGGCGATCACGCCTTCACTGCCCACATAACGGAAGAAACCGGAAACAAACCCGTCTCCTCCGTAGGTATAACCGGATATGGTATGTCCTCTTCCGTCAAAGATACCGTTAAATACCGGGATCCCGGTAAAGCCCGATCCGGTAAGGTCGATATCTTCCGAAACCACTACATTCATGCCTCTGGAATAGGAATCCTCATGGCATTTATCTGCCAGGTTAAGGAGGTCCTGGGCGGAGCGCATATAGACCGTTCCCAGGGAATCGGCGGCGTAGGCGCTCTGTTTTGTATAAGGTACGCATGCGGCAAGGATCATGGTAAGGAGCAATGCTTTCGCCATTTTTCGCTTTGCTGCAGCCTTTATAGGAATCCTCTTCAAAGGAAACATCTCTGTGTTTTTCTTGTCAGTTCTCATCATTTTCGCCCTCCTTCCTCTGAAGGTCCGGAAGCAGTGCGTTTTTTTCCTCATCCGGCGGTGTATTATCCGGCCCGACTTCCTTCATCTGGCCCATGGTAACGACTGCATTTACTTCACCACGGACAATGGCATGGACTTCTCCGGTGATCACGCCGTTTATCTGGCCTCGGACAAAGCCGTCCACCTGAACGACTCCCAGGCCCCGCTCTAACTTAATGGGCGAAGATACGGCGAAACTGGTCTTCTTTATGATATTTTCCCCTATCATCAATATCTGGGGCAGGACAAACATAACAAGGATAATGGAAACCACGGTTCCTCTTCCCAGACACTGACCGATACCGCAGATGGCACCGTCGGAAGTCATCTGACCGATGGCAAATCCGGCAAGGACCATCATGGAACCGGAGGTAATGATGGTGGGGAAGGCAAAGTTAAGGGTTTCCTGAATAGCCTCTTTTTTCTCCATGAATTTGCGCAGTTCCATATATCTTCCGGAAATAACGATGGCGTAATCGATATTGGCACCCATCTGAATGGAGCTGACGATCAGGTAACCAATGAAAAACAGGTTGGTCCGGGTCAAGGTCGGGAAAGAGAAATTGATCCAGATCGCACCCTGAATGACCATGATCAAAAGGACAGGCATACCGGCGGAAAGGAAGGTAAACAACAGGACAACCAGAACCGCCAGAATGGAAACCACGCTGACAACGGTATTATCCACGTCAAAGGTCTTCTTAAGGTCATATTCACTGGTGGAATTACCGGCAAGGACCACCTTGTCCTTATCGTAATATTCTCCGGCAATGGCATGGATCTCATCCAGGAAGGCAAAGGTCTCATCCCCTTCTTCGGGGAGATTTAAATAGACCAGCATACGGCTGTAGTGATCCCCCTGCAGCTGATCCCTGGCCATCTGCATCTGGGAATTGGCAGTTGATAAGGTTTCGTACAGGTCATCGTCCAGGGTAACGTACCCTTCCTCCACTTCCTGATAGAGGAACATAACGATATCGATCAGGGGCACACTGTAGCTGGACATGCCGTTGATCAGCTTGGCATAGTTCTCATCGTTGACCGCATAGGCCATATAAAGGAGCTGTGCCACCTCATAGTCCACATCCATCAGTTCGGAAAACTCTCTGGCCGTCAGCTTATCGGTCAGGGTGTAATCATCCATAGCCTGGGTATTGGCAAGGCCCTGGCAGTGATCCACTTCTTCCCTTCGCTCTAACGCCTTCATCAGTTTGGCTTCCTTGTCATAGTCCCCTGCAGGAACCATAAGGGCGATCATGTTTTCCTTGCCGAAGGCATCATCGATCATATTCTGAGCGACCTGATGCTCATTTAAGATGGGCGTGGTAATCTGGGTGTAGCCGTAGACATAAGGGCATTTATTCTGGGTGATAAAAGCTGCCACGATCAGCAGGATAAAAGCAGGAGTAATAAGATAACGGGTATGGAAATCAAAGCTTCCCACCGCAGTGATCTTCGGGATAAAGCTCTTATGGTGGGTCTTATCCATCAAAGGTCCAAAGAGCATGAGTAATCCGGGCATCAGAGTGAATACGGACAGCAGGGAAAAGGCGATGGCCTTGATCAGACAGATAGCCATATCGGGACCTAAACCAAACTGCATGAACAGCATGGCGATCAGACCGCCCACGGTAGTAAGGGAACTGGAAGTGATCTCCGGGATTGCCTTGCTTAGGGCGATGATATCCGCTTCACGGATCCCGAGCGTTGCATGTTCTTCCTTATAGCGGTTACAGAAGATGATGGCATAATCGATGGACAGTGCCAGCTGTAATACAATGGTGACCGAATCGGAAACAAAGGAAATGGTTCCCAGAAGGAAATTGGTGCCGGATGCCAGCACCGCCGATGCGCCAAAGGTTAAGATCAGAACCGGGATCTCCGCATAGGTCTGGGAAGTAAAGAACAGTACCAGCACCACGATCACGGCAACCAAAAGGGAAACGGTCTGCATCTCCTTCTGAATGGTCTCGGCACTTTGATTGCCCATGGTGGTTGACACATACAGATCATGCCCTGAAAGGGACTCTTCGACATCCGCCAGGGCATCCAGGGCTCTCTGATCTGTCTCCGGATAGATAAAGGTGATCCCGTAGAGCGCGGAAAAGTCATTGTAATGGGAAGCGCTGTCATCAAAGGAAAGCATGTAGATATCGTTTCTTTCCTCTAACCGGTCCGCGATCTTTCGGGCTTCTTCATAGGTAATATTGGTCACCATGACTGAAGCGGAGCCGTAGGTGATAAACTCATCCTCCATCAGGGCAAGACCTCTGCTGGTTTCCGAAGTGGAAGGCAAAAAGGCGGATAACTGATCCTCTACCTTAACCCATCCCGAAGAGATGGCGCAGAAGATCAGCGCGATGCCAAACAGCAGGAAAAACAGGTTGCGGCGATCGACGATAAAGGTGGCGATCTTTAACATCACCGAATTGTTCCCGTTTTTTTCCTTGCCGGCTTTTTCTTCCTCCATATTTACTGCGTCCATAACGTATACTCCTCTCAAACTTTGGTCCGATACACCAACATTATTTGCCCCTTTCCTTTTTTCGTAAAGGAACAAAGCGCTACTTTTGTATTCCCTATAGCATCCAATAGGCAAAAATTGTTACAATATCTCTATAGGATAAAAGAGGGGATCATCATGCATATCTTTAAAAAACACAGGATCTTGTCCATTGTTTTATGTCTTATCGTAGTATTTTTCCTTCCGGGGTGTACCCGTTCGGATATCATTGCCGGCGAAGGAACCACCTTACGTCTGGCGCTTCGGGACGGTAGCTACGCCGACTGTATCGAAAACAGCCTCCCTGCTTTTGAAGAAAAATACGGCATTACCTGTGAAGTCGTCCGTTTTTCTGAGGACGATCTTCATGCGACCCTCCTTGCCGACACACCGGAAGAAGAAGCCTTTGACCTGTGCATGGCCGACGGTTCCTGGGCTGCTCAGCTTATGGGCAATAACCTTCTGACCAACTTAAGCAAGGAAGGCTACATCTTTGACAGCGACATCATTCCCGCCACCACAAGGATCTGCTATTACAACGACAGTATCTATCTGGCTCCCTACGGAGGCAATGTAACGGTCCTTCTGTATAATAAAGAACTGATGAAATCCTGCGGTTATGAGGAAAATGCTTCCTTAAGTCTCCGGGATATGCTGCGCCTTGCCGAAAAAGCCAGAGAAATGGGCAAAAACGGTTTTCTCTACCGGGGGGATACGGAAAATAACCTGGTGGTGGATTTTCTGCCTATCCTCTTATCCCACGGCGGCTGGGTAGTAGACCAGAGTAACCGCCCCACAGTAAATACGCCGGTTTTTAAAACCGCCCTGACTTATTATGAAGAGCTCATTGCTACCGGCACCGCCCTTGGGAAAGCCGATCTGATAAGGAGCATCGACGATGGAGCATCTTGCATGGCCATCGCCTGGCCCGGCTGGTATGTTCCGGGCGACGATACCGCCTGTGATTACTGTGCCTTAAGCGGCAAGCTGGAAACCAATTCCGTTGCCTTTAATGCCAATGTTTACGGCATCTGGATGCTGGGAGTCCCGGAAAGTGCTCCCCATAAGGATGCGGCTGTCATGCTCCTTTCCCACCTGATGGATCCGGATGTACAGCATGCCACCCTGGAAATAGGCGGCGTTCCCTGCCGTTTCTCCTCCCTGAAGGATCCGGATGTTCTGGAAACCTATCCCCAGTATGACGCGGTCTGCCGTGCTCTTCAGGGCGGAACCTACCGTCCCGTTATGGAAGAATGGACGGAATTCTATACCATTCTTGGGGAAGAGCTGCGCCTGATCCTAAGCGGAGAAAAAAACATGGACACCGGCTTAGCCGATGCCCAGATGCGTTTGGAAGAAGCTTTATCAGGTTCCGATGAGCCGCTGGATCGTGGTCAGTAATTTTTCCAGCGTAACGGGTTTTAAAAGATATCCCTGGGGTTTCATGCTCAGGATCTCCAGGATCTGGTCCTTGTCGTTGACGGCGGTTAAAAAGACCACCGGGATCAGCGACAGGATCTCATTTTGTCGCATGATCTGCAACACTTCTTTTCCGGTCATTCCCGGCATTTCATAGTCCAGCAGCACCAGCTGCGGGATATTGCGGCTCATGATCTGCAATGCCTTTTCTCCGCTTGGTGCAACCAGCACCTGATAGTGGTCATCCAATAATCCCTTGATGCTCCGCAAGGTAGGCGCATTATCATCTACCACCAGCACCTTTTTTCTGCCCGCCGCCTGCATGGGCGTCAGACTCTGCTCTACCGTCGGATCGGGAATGCCCAGTTTTGCCGCCAGCTGCTGAATAGCCCGTTTGCCTTCAAAGGGCAGGGCGATATTCTCAATGCCGCTGTACAGGTAATATTCCGCGTTACGTTTTTCATCCATGGTCCCCATGGTCATAAAAGGTAGCTGCGCATAGGTCATACGCAGGGTATGAAAGATCAGACTGGTCTCCTCCGTGATATCCGATGCTACCACAAGCAGCAGGTCCGGATGATATACCGTGATCATATTCTGCGCATTTTCCGCATTTTCCGCCATCTGGATCTGAAAATACAGTTTCAGATAATCAATGGCCCCATAGCCGTCCAGAGCCGGTTTTCCGATTACCAGGATCTTTTTCATCTGCTTTATACTTCCTTTTCTGTCCGTTTACGGATTTCTCCGATGATCCGATTTACTTTCTCTTCCTCTAAGTCCGTTATCGCTGCGGACAACTGGGGGATCAATTCCTGTACGCCTTCCGGGAACCGATAAGTCTTCATCCGTCCCATGACCTCATCCGCCGTATCGATATCCATATCTGCCATGGCAGAGGAAAGAACCGATAAGAATCCTTCCAGGATACCTTCTTCGGCGATTTGCTTCTGGGTTTCTTCTCCGATGGAAAAGACACCGGTCAGTTTCTCGCGATAGGAATTCCATTCCTTCATAAAAATGGGATGAAGGGTAAAGAGCCTGTCCAGATCCTGATCCTTGGCAGCAAACTCCAGGACCTTGGCCATTCCTGCCAGAGGGATCACCCCGATGGTAGCGGCGGAACTCTTCATGGCGTGGATCTGGATCCGATAGGCATCCAGATCGCCCTGGTCCGGTTCCGAAACATGAAGCTTTCTCTCCATGTCCTCCAGCTTCGCCCCATGGACCGGGATCAGTTCATAAAACTCCTGCAGCAGTTCCTTTAAGAGTTCCATTTTAGGCAGATGGAGCCAGGCAATGTCCCAATCCAGACCTTCCACAAGCGGAAGGTCGTCCGGCCTTTCGGAAACGGGACTTTGCATCTCTGCGGCCATCTCCTCTTCTTTCGGTGCCTGCAGGATCTTATCCGGAGGTAAAAATTCCAGAAGTGCCTGCTGCAGCTTATCATAAGCTACCGGCTTGGATAAAAAGCTGTTAAAACCGATCCGCAGGTACTCTTCTCTGGCACCGGCTACCGCATTGGCGGTAAGGGCTAAAATAGGGGTCTGCCGGTTAGGGGAATCCTCCATGGCACGGATCTTAAGAAAGGCCTCCACACCGTCCACATCCGGCATCATATGGTCCATAAAGATCACATCAAACTTAACGTGCTTTGCCAGTTCGATGGCTTCCGCTCCGCCTCCGGCCTCGGAAATAGCTATCTTCGTCTGCTTTAAGAGGCTCTTAAATACCCGGCGGTTCATACTGTTATCGTCCACCACCAGCACCGATGCATCCGGGGCGATGAAGCCGTTTTTCTTATCCTGATTTGCCAAAAGAGCCGAACTGACTCGCTTATTAAACTCTCCGATGGGCTTTTCATCGATGATCTTCTGGCTTATCTCAAAATAGAACTTGCTGCCTTTTCCATAGGTACTCTCCACCTGTAAAGAACTTTTCATCAGACGAAGAAGTCTTGTGGTGATACCAAGACCCAAGCCCGTTCCTTCGATGTAACGGTTCTTCTCATTATCAAAGCGCATGTAATCATCAAAGAGATGAGGAAGGTTCTCTTCCTTGATACCGATACCCGTATCTTCCACTGCTACACGCAGGCGCTCCGTATCCCCCTGCTTTTCTCCCCGTATACGGAACCAGACGGTCCCGGAGGGGGTATATTTTACCGCATTGGACAGCAGGTTTGTGATGACCTGCTTGATACGTACATCGTCTCCGTAGAGCATGCAGGGGATTTCCGGATCCACATCCACCTCCAGGGTCAGTCCCTTTTCATCCGCATGCTGGGATACCATATTGAACAGATCATAGATCAGCGAGGAAACGTCATATTCCGAAGGCGTCAGTTCCATCCGGTTGGATTCGATCTTGGAAAAATCCAGGATCTCGTTGATCAGGGATAACAGAGTATGACTGGCGGTATAGATATCCGCTGCATACTCCTGAATGTTTTTCTCCCGACTTTCCCGAAGGATCATCTCATCCATACCCAGTATGGAATTGATAGGGGTTCGGATCTCATGGGACATCTGGGCAAGGAAACGGCTCTTAACCTGGTTGGCATGCTCTGCTGCCTCTTTGGCATCCCGGATCTCTTCGTACTGACGGTTGATCAGAGACAGGGATCCCAGACGGGATAATTGCCATCCGAGAAAAGCAAGATAGCAGGAGACAACCAATGCCAGATAGATCTTAAACCGCACTTTTTCATAAAGCTGCGCCTCTTTATACAGTTCAAAGACCTTCTCCGCAAAGATTTCCTTCGTCATGAGATCCACAACCTGTACAGTCACGGTATACTGCCCGGAATGAATATTGGATAATAAGATCTCCGTCATCTCCGATTGCTTGCATAGCTTTTCATAGCTTTCGGGGCCTTCAATATGAACCAGGATGTTGGGATCTCGCAGGGAATAATCCATCACAAGAGGAGAAATGGATACCTGATCCGTCCCTTTGGGTAGCGAAAAAACTTCTCCGCTCGGCCGGATTTCCTTCCCGTCTGCCCGTACACGGTCCAGTGTGATCCCGGAGTTTTCCCTGCGTAAGGTATCCATTTTCGTATTGATGGCCAAAACGGTATCGGAACAGCACAGATACAGAAGAGTGTCCTTCGAGGTGTTAAAGGATCCGTCCTGAAGTGCACTGCTTAATCCGTTTTTGTAATTCAGCAGAAGATAGGGATACCGCTCATTTTCGATCATATCCGCAGCCTTGGTTATATAGATACCGGCACCGGAAGTGATGAAGCAAAGATCATCCTCATTAATATAGATATCGTAACAGTTATTATAGGGAAACTGATCCAGCCGGGTTATCTTATCTCTGTCATCATAATAGACAGCGTTACTGGTCAGGTAGAAAAAGCCGTGACCATAAGCTACCATCTTCTTTACGTTGGCATTGGACAGTCCGGATGCAATATTGATCTGTTTGTAGAACTGATTATTTTCCAGAATGATGACGCCTGCGTCTTCCGTTGCGACCAGTACGCGGCCGGTCTCACTTTCCACCACCTGATGGATCTTTTTGGTCACCAGACCCTGATCAGGACCGATGGTGCGGGATACCTTCCCGTCTGTCAGATAGGTAAGGCCGTTATTGGAAGCTGCCAGGATATCCCCGTTTTGCATGACACAGACCTGCTGGAAATTATCGCCCAGCATCTGATCTTTGGAACTGGTAAAGTAGCTTAGATTTCCTGCTCCGCTCACCTTGATCAGACCGCAGTTAACCCCGCCGCAGATCCAGAGATTTCCTGATTTATCCCCGGTAACGTGCCGGATTTCCATACCCTCCAGTTCCGACAGATAATTGTAGGATTTTTCCTTGCAGGTAATAACATCCACTACCTTAAGTCCCTGATCCGTGCCGATAAACAGGTCGTTGTTACGGCGATAAAGGCAGTTAACACCTTGCACGTCGATCTTCACCTGCTTGGTCAGATCGGAAAAATAGCTGGCGGAATACTTTAGAATCCCGCTATCTGCAGAACTGATCCAGATATTGTCCTGATCATCCCGCAGGATCCTGGTAAAATAGTGGGCGGCTTCAGGGCTTCGAAGAAGCGTCATCTGACCTGCCCGGTCCAGAAAACCGATACCGTTATCACTGCAGCAGAAATATCCCTTTTCCTGCGGATCATAGCACAGTCCTCTATACCCCAGAAGATTTACCGTCTTGATCTTTTTCTGGCTTTCCAGACGGTCATCGGAAAGCTGGAATTTTTCTACGATATTAGAGGAAGTTCCCACCAGCAGTTCTCCGTTTTCTCCCCACTGGGCTACGGTATAACGTCCTGAGGTTGCCGTCCAGTCCAAAGTCTGCAGAAGCTGCCCATCCTTAAAAAGGAACAGCATTCCCTCTCCGGTCACACCGGCAATGTAGCCGTTGTCATTGCCGGCAAGGCTTTCTACGCGAACCAGATCCTCCATGGAATTATAGACACCCACAATACCCGAAGAGGTGATCAGGGCGATGTAGGATTCCGTTCCAATATAAATATTTTGTTTATTATCTTCGCAAATGGATAAGATGGACTCCGACGGAAGACTCCAGGACAGATCATAGGAAACGGTCTCATGAGTATGGGTATCATAGGACACCAGTCCGTTATCCTGGCTGCCGATCCACAGTCTACCCTGAGAATCCGCATACATCGTGGAAACAGTGGTAATGGCATTGTCCGGATTGACATGTTCAAACTCCCGGCCGTTGAAATAATATAAGCCCGAATAACCGCCAGCCCAGATGTAACCGTCGCCGGTCTGAACGATATCGGAGATCTCCGGCGATAAGAGTCCTTCTTTGGTTCCGTAGGATGTGAAAGCATAGGAAGAAAAAAAGTCAAAGGAAACCGCCTTTGCCTCCATGGGACAACAAACAAAACTCAGCGATGCCCCCAAAAGCAAAAGGCACAAAGGCCCTACAGAACCGTTTCTTTTCTCGCGATATATTCGTATCCGCTCGGTAAGCCTGCAGACCACGATCATGATGCCGACGCTGACCATCTTATCCGGGAAATCCACAAACAATTCTCCCAGAAAACTGCACAACAACTTGATGTTGGTAAGTTGCAGCAACATATCTACCAGCGCATCACCGTAGCGATTGCCGGTATACCCGTTATATAAAACTGCATTGGGGATCAGGGATAAAACAGTTGCCAGAAAAGAGTTTTGCAGAACTGCAGTAATATAAGTAAAAGATGACGTGTTTTTACGCCGGTAAAGACCAATGCCCGCAATAAAGCCAACCAGTGCACTGACATGAATATAATAAAGCGCATGGATATCCCGGATGGAAGCTAACAGACTCATCAGAGCGCCGGTGATAAAGGCGCCGCAGGGCCCCAGAAAATAAGCCGCGATAAAGGTACCTGCCGAATCCATCCAGATCGGCAGGCCCAGTTTAAGTGCCAGTATACGTCCGAAAAGATCCACCGCAACACAGATCGCAATGGCCCCAAAACTTTTCAGCGTAAGCGGAAATGTCCATTTCCTGAAATCCCATTTTTTCATTTATACTCTTATCCTTCGGAACCTACTCCACTGGACTCCATCAATTCTTCAAACTGGTCTCTGGCTAAGGGTTTCGAGAAGAAATAGCCCTGTACCCATCTGCATCCCAGGCCGGATAAGATCTGGAGCTGTTCGGCGGTCTCCACACCTTCGGAAATGGTCCGCATATGAAGCCGCTTGGCAAGGGCCACGATATCCGCCAGGATGATCTGAGACTTATAAGAATGGCATACATTCTGTACAAAGCTCATGTCCAGTTTCAGGATATCGATGGGAAGGAGCGCAATGGAATTTAAAGAAGAATAACCGCTTCCGAAATCATCCATCAGCGTTACAAAGCCCAGTTCCTGAAGCTGTCCCAGGATCTTCACGGAAGCTTCCATGTTATCCACACAGGCCGTCTCCGTCACTTCCAGACGGATGGACTGGGGATCTAAGTCGTATTTATGGATCAGTTCCTTAAAGATCGTCGGAAGATCCAGCAGATAGAGACTGACTCTGGATACATTGACACTGATGGGGATAAAGGGCTTGCCCGCATCATTCCGGAACTTCTGATACTTGGCCACTTCTTCCCATACATACTGATCCAGCAGAGTGATCAGTCCGTTTTTCTCGAAGATATCGATAAAACGCCCGGGCATGATCATCCCTTTCTTGGGGCTGACCCAGCGCACCAGAGCTTCTGCGCTGATGGGCTTACGGAGTTTCGCATCAAATACCGGCTGGAAGAACACCTTGAATTCATGTTCATCCAGAGCCTGCTGCATCTGCGCCACCAGCTCCTGCTCATCCATCAGCTGGTCACGCATGGTATCGTTGAAATAATTGGGACTTCCCAGCTGAGAATCTCCCTTGGTATATAAGGCGATCTGGGAAGCATCGATCATCTTGCCTACCGGCAGCGGATTCTTGCCGACGCTGTATACGCCAACCTTAAGCCGTACCTGATAGCTTCCCATGGTCTCCAGGGAAAGGCCGCGCTCCAATTCTGATAATAAAGCTTCCGGGGTAATGATGTCCGAAGGATAAAAGATCATAAAGTGATCCCCGCCTTCTCTGGCATATACACAGCCTTCCCGGTCCATGATCCGGGCAATGGCGCCTGCCAGACGGCATAAAACGGAGTCTCCCACCTTGGAGCCGAAGACATCGTTGATCACTTTGAACTGGTGAATGTCCACCGAAACCATATGGTAACCTTCTACAGAAGTGTTTTCCATCAGTTCCGTGGTTTTTTGAATAAAACTGTCCCGGTTATAGATACCGGTCAGATGGTCACGTTCCATTAAGAAGCGCATCCGCTCCATACGCTCCAGATCCTTCTGGCGCTTACTCCTGGTAGTCTCATACAGGATCACGGACTGCACATTTTCTACACGGCGCTTTACGATGGCATTGTTGTAGGGCTTACGGATAAAGTCCGAAGCGCCCAGTTCCAGAGCCTTTAACTCATTTTCATCCTGTCCGAAGGCGCTGTTAACTACCACCGGCACATAGGAAAGCATGCCCTTTTGTTTCATCTGGGCTAATACTTCGTACCCGTCCATTACCGGCATATTGATATCCAGCACCACGACAGACACAGGAGTTTTCTCCAGAATGTCCAGCGCGATCTGCCCGTTCTCCGCTTCCAGCACCTGATAGGAATCACTGAAAATACCGGTCAGTACCGCTCGGTTCGTCTTGCTGTCATCTACTACAAGCATCACTTTTCGGATGTCCATATTTCTCCCCTCGCCTGTTTCCGAATTGATCTAGCTTATCCGTCCGTATAGTTACTTACTATATTACTATTTTTTGGAAAAATGCACAAGATTCGCTCCTTTTTCGACTGAAGTTTTGCGGTTTTTCCCTGAAAGTTTCCAGTTGACACTGATTGGCACTTTCGCTATAATAATCTTTGCGTCACGGTCAAAGACCGGTGTTCGAAAGCGGGGTGTGGCTCAGCTTGGTAGAGCGCCTGGTTTGGGACCAGGAGGTCGCAGGTTCGAATCCTGTCACCCCGACGTGTGATATGCAGGTGTGGTTCAATGGTAGAACATCAGCCTTCCAAGCTGAATACGTGGGTTCGATTCCCATCACCTGCTCTTATGTGTCCGTAGCTCAGCTGGATAGAGCAACGGCCTTCTAAGCCGTGGGTCGGGGGTTCGAATCCCTTCGGGCACGTTTTATACAGCTGATATCGCCGGTTTTCGGAGACATCGCAGGTTGTATCTATATGGTGGGTATGGCGCAGTTGGTTAGCGCGCCAGATTGTGGTTCTGGAGATCGAGGGTTCGAGTCCCTCTACCCACCCTCCATTATTTTTTCTACAGGAGATTTTCCTTTGGGCTATCGCCAAGCGGTAAGGCACAGGACTTTGACTCCTGCACTCACCAGTTCGAATCTGGTTAGCCCAGCTCATACGCACGCTTCGAACTGTGTGTATATCAACTTCATTCGATTACTTATACCGTGATTGAGAGTGAAATCCTTAAAGGCATACGCTTTTGGGGATTTTATTTTTTACGAAAGGAGCCCTTTATGGCAGATAACAAGAACCTTCCCGAGAACAAAATGGGATATATGCCCATCAACAAGCTGCTGCTGACCATGTCCCTGCCCATGATGGCATCCATGCTGGTCCAGGCACTCTATAATATAGTAGATTCCATCTTCGTGGCTAAGATCAATGAGGACGCCCTGACCGCTGTCAGTCTGGCATTTCCCTTACAGTCCATCATGTTCTCTGTTGCCATCGGAACCGCCGTCGGTATCAATGCTCTGCTATCCAGACATCTGGGCGCCAAAGAGTTCGAAACCGCCAATCAGGTGGCAGAAAACGGTGTGTTCCTTGCGATCGTAAGTTATATTGCCTTTGCTCTGATCGGACTTACCCTGGTCCGCCCCTTCTATGCGACCCAGGGGGTATCGGAACAGATCCAGCAGTACGGCGTAGATTACCTCAGCATCTGCTGCATCGTTTCCATCGGTATCTTTATTCAGGCGACCTTTGAACGTCTCCTGCAGGCTACCGGTAAGACCCTTTACACCATGTATACCCAGGGAGCCGGCGCCATCATCAATCTGATCCTGGATCCCATCCTGATCTTCGGCCTTGGTCCCTTCCCCGAAATGGGCGTTAAGGGTGCCGCTACCGCTACCGTGATCGGTCAGATCTGTGCCGGCATCTTTGCCATCTACTTTAACAAAGCAAAGAACCACGAGATCTCCTTATCCCTTCGGGACTTTAAGCCAAACGGCAAGCTGATCGGCGAGATCTACATCATCGGTGTTCCTTCCATGGTGGTACAGGCCATCGGTTCCGTTATGGTCTACGGGTTAAACAAGATCCTCATCAGCTTCTCTTCCACTGCCGTTGCAGTATTCGGCGTTTATTTCAAGCTTCAGAGCTTCGTATTCATGCCGGTATTCGGCTTAAATAACGGTATGGTGCCCATCATTGCCTACAATTACGGTGCCGGTAACAGAGAACGTGTCGTAAAGACTCACAAGGTTGCGGTTATGTACGCAGTCGGGATCATGGTCTTTGGTTTCCTGGTCTTCCAGGTCATCCCCGGACCGCTCCTTAAGCTGTTCTCCGCTTCCGACAGCATGCTGGAAATGGGTATTCCCGCTCTGCGCCTTGTCAGCACCAGTTTCCTGGTGGCAGGCTATGCCATCGTAACCGGTAGTTTGTTCCAGGCTCTGGGCGATGCCGTTTACAGTATGATCAACTCCATCTGTCGTCAGCTGGTCGTTCTGCTGCCCGCTGCATACCTGTTATCCTTAACCGGTAATGTGAACATGGTATGGCTGGCATTCCCCATTGCGGAGGTTTCTTCTCTCCTTCTGACCACCGTCTTTCTGCTGCGTATCAGACGGCTTAAGATCAGTCACATCGGGGAAGATCAGATCCCGGATAATAATTGACAGTATTTGCGCTTCATTGATATAATGAAGCGCGTCCAGGCGGATATGGCGGAATTGGCAGACGCGCCAGATTTAGGTTCTGGTGTCCCCGACGTGCAGGTTCAAGTCCTGTTATCCGCATAGAAAAAGGCAGCCAACGCATGTTGGCTGCCTTTTTCATTCTTCTGTTATTCGCATAGCCTGTGCGGCGAAATCATTTCGATTCCTTCTGTGCGCTTTCTTCCGCTGTTTTTTCGGAAGGATCTGCTTTATCCGTTTCATTATTTTCCTTATCAGACACCGCTTTATTCTCCGCTGCAGCCTCTTCCTTCTTTGCGTCCTTCTTATGGCGCATCTTGCGAAGGGCCTTGGTATAGGAGGCTTCCATCTCATGCATCACCAGCTCATGGGTGCCGGGGATCACATGGTCCAAAGCAATATATTCCCGGGCTTCTTCCGGAAGGTGCTTTTTCTTAAGCCGAAACAGGATGATCTCATCGATGATGTAGAGAAGCAACGCCAGAGTAGGAACCCCCAGCAGCATCCCCTTAAAGCCAAAGAGTCCGCCACCCACAACAATGGCAACGATCACCCAGAAAGAAGAGATTCCCAGAGAATCTCCCAGAATCAGGGGGCCGATCAGGTTGCCGTCGATCTGCTGTAAGATCAGGATGAAAAACAGGAAGATGATGCCCTGGGGCGGATTGGTCACGAAGATCAGGATCACCGTAGGGATGGCTCCGATATAAGGTCCGAAGATGGGAATGATATTCGTCACACCGATAATGGAGGAACACAGAATGGGATAGGGCATCTTCATGACCATCATGCTGATATAGCATAAAATGCCGATGATCAGGGAGTCCAGGATCTTACCGATGATGAAGCCGTAGAAGATCTCGTTCCCTTTACGAATGATCCGGACCACGCTGTTAGCTACCTCGGTGTTACATACTCCGTATACAAACCGCTTGGTATAGCCCTTGTACTGTTCCTTGCTGATAAGGAGATAGATCGCGATGAAGATCCCCACGATCAGGTCAACGAGGAGCTTGCCCATGCTAAGGCCGTAGCGGGTCGCTGTAGCGACGATCTCATCTTCTGTGGTGAGTTTTAAATAGCTGCGCACCCATTCCACGGCGGTATCGATCCACACGTAGATCCGTCCGTCGGTACGGGCATTTTCCATGACCACCGCATAGCGATATGCGGTCAATTCATCAGCCCAGTCGATGACTCCCACGATCTTCTCATAGATATGATCCATAAGATACTGTACGGTCTCCACCAGCTGAGGAAGCACCGACATCATAAACACGGTGATAAGGCCCAGCAGGATCGCCAGAGCAATGATGGTACTGATCACACGGACAAAGGAATGCACTTTGACGCTTTTCTGTGCCTTCTTCCAGATCTTTAAGATGGTCTTTTCAAAAAAGTTCATGAAGGGGTTCATCAAAAACGCCAATGCAACCCCTAAATAAACCGGAAGCAGGATCCGATTCAGTCCCTTCCATGCTGCCCATAACCCGGTATAACGGGAAATGGCAAAATACAGTGCAATGAGCACCCCTCCGGACAGGATCACATTCCGGCGAAAGCTTCTTCCCGCCGCAAAAGCAGATTCTTTCTTTTCCGGATCCTTTACCTCTTCATTCATACTTTACGCCCCAGATGCTTTCATTATTGCCCACTGCGGAAAACGTCATTACCGGTGTTCCGGCTTCATCGTTCATCTCGCAGAAAACGCCGCTGTAAGTATTCTCTCCAAGGGTCACATTCATATAGAAGGTGCCCTCTTCCATGGTCCAGGTGCCGGAAAGGCCCTCTGCGGTATAGATATTGCCTTTTTCCGTCAACTGGATCATCACAGGTTCTGCCACATTATCATTAATGGCGGTTCCCTGATCGATCATATAGTACATGCCGGTAACCTTTTCCGGCGCATATCCTGTAGCCAAAATGGTTTCCCCGTCGGTACAGTAAGGCAGCATGCAGGGCCATCCCTCTTTGTTCAGGAAATACTGCTTGACTCTGGGAGAATGGGATTCTCCCCGGTTCTGGAAACGGGTATGGTAGACGATGTATTTCTTGCCGTCCTCATCGATCATGGAGGAATTATGGCCGGTAGCCATATAACCGGTCTTTAATCCCGGCAGGATGTAATTGCCGGAAAGCTTCAAGCCGTATTTGGAATGATCCTGGTCGAACAGGGAAGGATGGGCACCGTTCATGTCCACGTAGTCTCCGTCCACAGTCTTACTGCGAAATACACGGATCTGATAGCCGCCCTTATTCTGAAGAGCGCCATAGGAAACAAACAGGTAATAATAGCCGCTTTCTTCGTCGTACTGGATATAGGGGCCTTCTATGGACTTATGGCCGCCGCCCATGAGACGTTTACCAAAGTAAATGTCCGTATCATCCTCTGATGCGGCAGGATGGATCACCTTGCCGGTCTGTTCATCGATCTCCAAAAGGAAGATACCGCCGGACCAGGACCCGTAGACCATCCACATCCGTCCGTCTGCATCATAGAAAACAGCGGGATCGATGGCATTGGGGTATTCGGTAAAATTGTACTCTGTACCGGGATAATAATGCTTTTTGGCATACGCTTCATCCACATAGTCAAGGACATCGGTTGCTTCGATATTGTCCCCTGTAAGACCGGAATAGATCAGAGCCCCCTGATAGGTATAGGGGCCTTCGATATCATCCGCCGTTAAAAAGCACAGATTGGAAGTATTCCAGGTAGAAGACGCACAGGTATACATTACATACTTACCCATGGCTTCGTTATAGATCACATCCGGTGCCCACACATGATCCTTGCGGTCATCGGTGGGGTTTAAACTGCTTTTTCTGCCGGCGTAATCAAAGGCAGTATTTCCTTCTGTGTAAAAGTCCCCATAGATCTTGTTCTTGGCATTATAGCCCTTGGCAACGGATGCAAACTGACGCAGGTCATCGCTGACTGCTGCTGTCATATGGGAGCCGAAGATATAATAGCGTCCGTTTGCCTTAATAACGGAAGGATCGTGAACGGAAGCCTTCACAGACCAGTCTGCCGTCTCGATCCCCTCGTAGGATACCGTAAAATCTTTTGCTACTTTTTCCATGTTTGTCTCCATAAAGGAAACGCCGATCAACAGGATCAGCATCACCAGTACAATACCGATTGATACAACTTTCTTCTTCACTTTATTTTCCCTTTTCCGGAATTCAGGATACACTCCCCGATCCCTTTATCATAATGATCTGACAAATTCTGTAACGGTCTGCCGGACAAACGTATGGTTACTTCATATCTGCATCAGAGATAACGGATCTCAAAGGTGGCTTCGCCCTTATCGTCAATCTCCATGACCATGTAGGAAGGCCGGTTGCCCTCCTGTCTGGGATAAGCCAGGGAGCCGGGATTTAAGGCTATGACATCCCCGGAAAGATCGATCAGGGGTCTGTGGGTATGACCAAACATAACGATGTTTGCTCCCCGCTCTCTTGCTTCTTCCCTGATCCGCTGGGTATCCAGGGAAACACCGTAAAAATGGCCGTGGGTCACAAAGATCTTGTAGCGGCCCAGGGTAAACATCTGATCCTTGGGGCAGAAACCGAAAAAGTCATTGTTACCGGAAACCATCACCACCGGGCACTCCGTTCTGAGGCGGAAGATTTCTTCATCCCCCTCCAGGTCTCCGCAGTGGATCACCATATCCACCGGCTTCTCCGCATTCAGTGCATCAAAATAGCTTTGGGTCTGTCTGTGGGTATCGCTTACGATCAGGATCTTCATAGGCTTTTTAACACCTCACCCATCTGCCGCAGGGCTTTTCCGCGGTGGGAAATGGCATTTTTTTCTTCCGGAGAGATCTCTGCGCTGGTCATGTGATAGGCCGGCAGGAAAAAGATGGGATCATAGCCGAAACCGTTGGTTCCCTTGATCTCATGGGCGATCCTGCCCTCCATGGTCCCAACGGTGGTAAGAATGGTCTTATCCGGCAGGCAGGCAGCTACCGCGCAGACAAACCTTGCCGTACGCTCCTCTTCCGCAACGCCCTCAAGCCGGTCGATCAGATTTTGATTCTTGATATCATAGGAAGTATCCTTTCCCATGTAACGGGCGGATAAAACGCCGGGTTCTCCCTGCAGGGCGTCGATCTCCAGGCCGGAGTCATCGGCTAAAACGATATGGTCCGTACGGGCAGCAATGGCTTTCGCCTTGATCACTGCATTGGCGGTAAAAGTTGCGCCGTTTTCCTCCACATCGATATCGATCCCCGCTTCCTTCATGGTGATCACATGATAGGGGGTATCCGCCAGAATGGCCCGGATCTCCCGAACCTTGCCTTCGTTGCCGGTGGCAAAAATGATGGTGTTGTCCATGGATGTATCTCTTCCTTTGTATTTATTCCGGGATCACGGCGTAGGCATCGGTGATCGCCTGTAAGATGCCGGTTGCGATCCTGGTCTGATAATCATTGCGTTCCAGAAGTTTCTTTTCCTGTGCGTTGGACAGATATCCCAGCTGCAGGACTACGGCAGGAACCGTTGCCTTGCCAAGGATCTCATTTTCCTTATCAAAAGAAAGTCCCAGTGCCTTGCCGGAAATTGCCGTAACCACATCCCGTTCTACAATGTCCGCCAGTTCAATGGAGCCGAAGGCCGGAATAAAATAGGTATCATTGTAAAAGGCTGTGGTCCCGTAAACCGAGGAATCCTCATCGGTTCCGGTGCAAAGGCTGATCAGAAGGTCTGCCCGCACTTCGTTGGCAAGGGCAACCCGCAGATCTACTCTCTGGTCCTTGCCGTCATTTGTTGCCGTAGTGTAATAGATCTTAATATCCTGATCCTTCGCCATTTCCTGGATCTTTGTCACCACATCGGCCACCACGGAGCTTTCCTCATAAGGTGCATCGATGACTGCGATTTTGGAATATACTTCACGGGGACTTAAGAGGTTCATATAAAGGGAACCGTTCTCCAGGATACTTTTTACTTCATAGATCCCGTCCAGGTTCATCTTAAGCCAAAGCACACCGTCTGTTTCTTCATA
>JAEEGL015685522.1_pt1 | contig 22402 bp, 5 predicted proteins | sample 9134231 | NCBI WGS metagenome assembly JAEEGL01 (sample SAMN16246548, study PRJNA631951) | gut metagenome | biome: gut microbiome; feature: rumen; material: fiber-attached | host: Bos | place: Iran: Karaj | collected 2018-10
GGAGCAAATCCTCATTCATCTCCAACTGAAGTAGCTAATCCTCTAGCTTTAAGGATAGCTTTTAGATTATGAAATACTTCAGCCCCCATTCTAAGTCCTTCTCTGAAGTTTGCAGCACCTGTAGGTACAACCATGAATTCTTGGATATCTACAGTATTGTCAGCATGAGCTCCACCGTTCAAAATATTCATCATTGGATAAGGAAGAACGTGTCCTTTTCCATCATTAATGAATTTATAAAGTGGTTTATTTTCAGCCTTAGCACAAGCTACAACAAAAGCCATACTAACTGACAAGATAGCATTTGCTCATAATTTTGATTTATTAGCTGTTCCATCTAATTCTAATAATTTTTTGTCTAATTCTCTCCAATTTTCGAAACTCTGTCATTCAATAGCAGATTTAATTGTAGTATTTACATTATTTACTGCAGTTAAAGTACCTTTCCCCATGTAACGAGATTTATCTCCATCACGTAACTCTAAAGCCTCATGAACTCATGTAGATGCTCCAGAAGGAACCATTGCACGAGCAAATGTACCATCTGACAATGTGATTTCAGCTTCCACTGTTGGATTTCCTCTACTATCAAGGACTTCTCTCGCATGTAATTTTGCAATTTGATAAACCATTACTAATTTTATAAAAAAATAAAAACACTAAATTAAAATACTGTTTCAGTTTTTAAAAGCAAGTAAAATAAAAAATAGAATAAAAATTTTATAATTAAATCTTGAATTTAAACAGCTTTTCTTTATTATGTAATCCGAAGGGTTTATCCTTCATTTATATATTTAATGGTCAACTATCAGATTTCCCCCCGTTGTGATAACGCGGGGATTTTTTAGAAAGAATTTTATCAACATTATATAAAAGAATTTTATCAACATTATATAATAATATTGATTTTAATACAGAGAATATGTATACATAGAATGGAAAAAACAAAATAATGTCAAATTCAAAAAAACAAAAAGATGAAAACAGAGCGGTTGATTAGACACTCAGCTCCAAAAAATTGGAAAGAGTGTAAACAGAGAAAATTTTCTGAGGTGAAAACAAAGTGGTTAATCAGATTATTAACTCCAAGAAATTGGAGAGGTCACAAACGGAGAGTTTTTTTTGAAGCGATATTCGAAGATATCAAAAATGATCGAGTATATGGGTCAAATTATGGCACATTCAGCCTCATAAAAAGCGACAGCTCATCCTACAGAGCATCATGCCATGAAATGGCATCAAATTATAACTACAACCCCCTTACAGATAGGATGTACAGAATGGACATTGGTAAACACTTTGCCAAATTCCACATACAAACCTATGACTGTCTCTATGCAATTATCGAAAGAATTTCTTCTCCATGGGAAATCATTACCAAAAAAGCAGGCACTTTTAGCATAAGAATTGCCGGGAAAGAAAACGAGAAACCTTTCGAATTTTCTTATAGAAAAGATGTAAAATTCTAAAAGAAAAACCGTCCAGCGATTAGATTTCTATCGCTGGATTTTTTGTAGACAAAATTTATAATCCACACATATAATCATATACAAACGACATGCTAATCTACTACGAATCAAAAATCAAAGATTTACCGCTCACTCACCAGATTTTTGAGCAATTTAAAAATTCTGAAAAAATCGAAATTCAACATTATAAAAATCTTTTCGATGCTAAAATTTGAAATTATAAAACTGAACCGCTAATCATTTTAGCTAAACAAGAACATATAACTATTCTCCCGACTCCAGAAAATTATTGATTCCCTTGAAAATCATTTTTCTTCAAACCAAGTTTAAATTGTTTTTTCAACTGTAAATATTGTTATCTTCAATGAACTTTTAGAAATCGTTTTCCTGTCTTTTTTTTAAATTATAAAGATATGCAAAAAGAAATAATAAATCAGATTGAAAGAGAAAGAAATAATTGATTTAACGAACAGATTACATTTTACGCCAGTAATTATGCCGATCTACTTGCAACCGAAAATATCTCTCATTTTCACGAAAATTTTCTACCATTCTGCAAATCACTACCAAACAACGTTTTAATCGAAACCAGAACAAAATCTGCAAATATAACCACCCTCCTCGACTATGCAAAATATTTAAACTGAAAATCTCCTACTCAAAAAATGGAAATAGCTTTTTCACTTTCACCTCGCATTATCGCAGAGAAATACGAATTATGAACGGCTACACTTGACGAGAAAGTAAATGCAATCAACCAACTATTAGAGAAATGATTCCGTGTTTGACTCAGATTTCTTCCTCTCCTACCAGTTGAAAATTTTCAGCAAATTTATTCAGACTTTTTAGATGAAGTTACAGACAAAATAAATGTAGAGAAAGTTGCTTCAATCGCAATTGCTCCACTAATCTTCAATCAATGAGACTACAATGTTCTCATCAAAAAATATCAAAATGATTCTGATTTTTCTTTCATTAATAATTTACAACAAAACGAGCATCAATTACGAACTTGCTCAGATGAAGAAATTTTAACTTTCAAAGAGTTATTTACTGATAAATTCAAAAATAAAAATCTATTTTGGGATTATATTTAATATTTTCTATTTTTTGTCAAGTATTATTTTAAAAATAATGTAGTAAATTAATACATTTTCATTAATCTAAAAGCCGTGTTTATATTTGATACATTATGGAAAAAATAAGGTGTACATTGAATCGTCCCAAATATTTTCTGAGTGTCATGTTTTTTGTATTATTTTTCAGTGTATGATCCACATCATCCTCACGATTAGAAGCATGAATATACCACGATGATGAAGAAGAATATACGATTAATTGATGAGAAAGATTTGTTGCTTGAACCATTACTATCACAGATAAAGAAAACTGTATTACAATACTTGATAGAAATTTATGAGCAACAAGCAATGATATTTCAAGCCCCACATCATATGGATATCATTATCAACGAGGTAATAACCATGGATTTACACGGATAGCACAATGATCGTCTGAGTTTGTACCATGAAACGAAACAATATCAGAAAGATGATTTATAGATAGTGCAGATTATTGACCAAATAATCGGTACGATAGCACAAATTTTATCACAGATCCAGATAGAGAAAATCATGAAGGTTGGGATTCTCAGCCATACAACAATAATCTACGATGATGAGAATGAGATAACAGTAATAATTGAGACTCTTGAAATGAAAGAGAAGAAAGAAGCTGACCATGCCCAGAATGATCTCATGTCCCATCTATAAAAGAACGGAATAACCTATTGAACATGTACTATTCAATCAATCCAAGTGGAGAACTAAATGAGAATAATTATGATTATTCAATAACAGATGACACTTTTCGTAACAATTTTACTAATGCTTTTATGATACCACTTGCCGGTTATCGTGATGCACAATCTGCTGTCCTCTATGGGACAAACGAATCTGCTAAACTTTGGTCAAGTTCTCCATCAAACACCGACTATCCAATATCAGATTCCTTTATCATAAACGAATATTCGTCAAATAAGCAAATTAGTTCGGAATATGGTTCACGTCGTGGTAATGCGCAATCAATACGCTGTTTTTTAAATGAATCAAAAGATATAAAAAATTCATCTCAATACCCTCACGAAGATAAAACTATTACTTATGATACTCGCGAAATTTTACCTATAGATACTCGATACTCAGATTGATATTTCTGAAGCAATAAAGAAGTAAAAACGAAAGAGATAACATATTCTCGATCAGAAGAATCTCGAACCTATATACCAAACGAAGAAATTGAAAATCCGCATAGAGAATGATTTATATTTAACTGATGGTATATAGACAAATGAGAAGAGGACGATGAACTACGAACATGATTGGTTATTGACTCCACTCCAAAAAATTTAACTGTTTATGCTCATTGGGAAAGAGCAACATGACTTAGTTCATCTTTGGTTACACCTATCGAAGCCCCATGAGCAGAATGATATGGTTGACTCAAATTTGACGACGGAAGTGGTCATGTTATTATGCTACTAGATCGCAATCTCTGAGCATCAAGCACTTGAGCAGGAACCAAATCTACTTCAGACTCATATTGATATACATATCAACGAGGTAATAATCATTGATTTATGGATTCTGAAGACATAAACGACCTTTACTCCAACACAAAATTGACACGAAATAACAATTTCAATAATTCCAACTTCTCAAACAATAAATTTATAACATCTAATGTTTCATATGGGTACGATTACCGATCTGATAGTTCATACAGTTCAGTAAATCACCCTAATCTACGATGAGGATGAAACGATAATGAAGAAAATCTATGGTGATTAAAGGATATGACAGAACAAAATATAAAAAATAGACGTTGACCATGCCCCGAATGATATCATGTACCAAGCATCTGAGAATGGAATGCTTTATTAACATACTGGGGATTCGCATTTAATAAGATTATAAATCATCAACTTTTCTTTTCTGAAGTAGGTATACATTGATTAAAACATTTATACTCAAATGTGTGATATGAATTTGCAGATGCATTTAATATACCATTCGCAGGTTATCGTAATTCATCAAATGACAATTCTCAATCTTATCAGATAAATTATTATAAATGACAATACGGTTATTTGCGATCATCAAGTCCTGATAGTATAAATAAAATTGGTCCCGCTCCATATCAACAACTAGGCTATATTCCCAGCGCCTCACTATGATTAAGTATATCTCGTGGATTCGATATAGATTATTATTTAGGTGATGTCACCCTATACAACACACATCATCGTGCTAATGGTTATCCTATACGTTGTTTCTATGATTCCTACCTTTTCCCATATCACTACTCTCTTATGAATGGAGACAAAGAATTAATGTCATGAAACGTTAAACTAAACGATAAATTAATAGATCTAATCGACAGTAGCATAATAGGAGAATGAAATCCTTACGAATATCGATACATAGAATGATGAGACAATACAATTCATTATAATTTCTCGACTCCTATCACTGAAAATATAATACTAAAAGCTAAACACACAGTAGAATGAAATAATACTATTTATACCCTCACCATCAACTACCAATACGAATGATGATGAACAGCAAAACCTACATATACGGCAACACTTAATGCTTGAAGCAATTACAATGTACAATCCCCTACAATCGAATGATACACAGCCAATAAAACAAACGTATCTGGAACCCTAAACTCAAATACTACCATAACCGTAACCTATACCAAAAATACAAGTTCATGATGAGATACTTGATGATGAGGTTGAGGTTGATGAACCACCAGCACATCTAATTCAATAGCTCTAACAACAAATAGAAGTAATCCATATACTAGTCAATATATAAATCTGACTATAAACAATACAAACAAAAATTATACAGACAAACTATATCTATCCGCGAAATACAGAAGTTCATCTTCTTCAGATTGGTATTCAATTTCTAACGTTTCTTCAACTTATTTCAGCGATTATTCTAACGAACGAGAAGATGGTTACTATAAAATGAAAGAATCTGACAACTGAAAAGTAACTCTGACAAATCTTGTTCAATTCAAAAAAAGTGGATACTACAGAATTTATGTTAAAGATATAAATTGAAACGAAAAATACATATCATTCACCGTAGATTCAGATGATGACACATCATCAGAAAATGAATATTTAGATGTCAGTATTTCACCTTCCAGCCCTGATACCGATGAATGGATTAAACTAAATATTGAAACTGACGATGACTATACATGAAAAATCAGTTTCTCAAAATTTCAATATAAATCTAGCAGTTCATCATCCTGGTCTACCATCCCTAGAATTTCTAGCACTTATGTTTCTGAGTATTCATCAACCCGATCAAATGGTTATTACAAAATGAAATCATCCGATGATGGTGAAGTAACCCTAAAAAATTTAATCAAATTTAAGAAAGGAGGTTATTATAGAATTTACGTAGAAGATACAGATGATAATGAAGAATATGTCCAATTTTATGTGGAATCTGACGATGATGAAGAAGAAAACAATTCTAATAAAAAAAGTAAAATAGCTATAGATATAACAAATCAATACCCTTACACAAATAATCGAATCTGAATTATTATTAATGTTGATACCGATTACACATGAAAAATTAATTTCAAAAAAATAGAATATTACAATAATTCATCTCGAAAAGATGTTTCTTCATCATCAGAATATATTTGAGAGACTTCCAATGAATGGGACAATTGATACTACAAAATGGTATCGAATGATTATGGATACAAACGAATCTCAAATTTCATCAAACTAAAGAAAGAATGAAAATACAGAATATATGCTGAAACAAAAGATTGAGTTTCAGATTATATTCAATTTTCAGTAACAGAATACAACAGCACAGAATACAATGAAACTTATACAAATACAGGTAGAACTGAAACATCTACTGACGACGATATAGAAGCAATGTTAAATCAATTATTAAATCCTACATGATACAATTATACATGAAGCTCATACACAGAAAGTACTAATCTATATATTGATACATCTGACGAAATATACAAATCAAGAAGCTGCAAAGAATATAAACTACAATACAATTCAGATTTATGAGCTTTTACATCTCCTGATTTACAAAAGACTGAATATTTTATCAATAAAGATTATTTCAAAAGATATATCGATTCAAAAAATCCACGAAAGGAATGATGTCCTTCAAATGAATGATGGATTTCTTCATCATATGTAGACAACTCAAACAGCACAGATAAATATATTGCACCAAACTGAAAAATATATATCATCCTATATGAAAACTGAAAATACCATTCAAATCAGCTAACCAAAACTGTAGATTTTTCTAGCTACACTGAAATTAAATATTACATTAGGGATCGTAATCCCCTAATCAATATGGCAACAAACACCAAATAATATAACAAAAAAAATACACAATAAATCTGATTAAATTATCAGATTTTTAATTTTAATATTTTATAAAAATTGTCAAATAATTTTTATCAATTCATATGGAAAAATACACTAGAATTAATAGTCTTGAAAATGTGTTTTGTTGATTTATTTTAGACAACTAAAATCATGAAAAAAAAGTCACTATTCGCCCTATTTTCTAGCCTAGCCATAAGTGGGTTGTTATTGGTATGAAGTATCAATGCATCATTTATATACGAAGCGAATTCAGAATCTATAATCATATTTGATGCCGAAACTTTTAATAATTATTTAAATAACATTTCTATAAATCAAAATGATAACATAGAAAACCTGAACAAAACAGATTTAATTAATAATAATTATTGCACTGCTATTTCAACAGAATATGAAAAATGTACAATAAACTTAAACGATGCATATAAAGTAACCATAGAATTCAAGGATAGTGCATGAGCATTAATAGATACACTATATCTAAAAGGTGTTACAAAAATAGTTCAATATGAACCTGAAATTACCACTAATAGTCTACATTTAAGCGAAAATCCAAACATAAATCTAAATAACCTCACTCCTACAAAAATAAAAAACATCTTAATTAAAGATTCAAACTTATCTGAATTCAATCTTTGAATTGATGGTAGCCTTGACTTTATTCACTTTGAAAAAAATAAGCTCCCAACAATACCAAATATAATACGAACTAACGATACTTACAACATAAAACTTGGTGATACTACTACTAACACAATTGTAATATACAAAAAAAACGATAATGATAAACGAATTTTTTTGGAGGATAATCCAATTAAATTCATATGACTTACAGACTATCACTATACTAACTATAATAATAATGAATTTGAACGATTTGGTTATGACAATGCCCATCCAAATAATCCAACCTATTATTATCATATATTAGATAATAACTGAAATGAAGTTGAATATACAACTTGAACAGCAATAAATGACGATTTACCAAAATCAATAGATACCCCTCTTAAACCAGGAAATTACACATTCGAAGTATGCATAGATGGTGACGATACCTGTGACTACAACGGTGCTAATAGACACGAGTTTCCCGTTAATTATAATGCCTCTATAATATTTGATACATACCCAAATAGTACAATATATTTAACAGATGGTATAAATTTTGCTTGGCATAAAGAATGAACTTATCCCAACACTTTAATCGGATGATATTCCTATAGTTTAACAAAAGATTGAGATGAAATTAATAGTAATCCAACAATATACACAGGCGAAAATTATTCACCAGACACCACAGGACGAACTAATTGAACCTATGAATTTACTGTATGTCTTGTAGACACAGAATGAAATCCTCTCAGTGATATTGATTGAGACCCCATATGATGCGACACTATAGAATTCGAATTACAAATAAACAATACAATAAACATTGTAAATCCAATCCCTGCAGGCATCCAGGCTGAATGAATAAATACAATAGAGATACCGCTCGAATGGCGAACAGAAAGTAAAGCATTCGACCACTTCAAATACATAATCACAACAGATACATCCATAGATTGTGAATCATATACAGATAATGGCGATATGACTAGAATCAACAAAAACGACACAGAATACAATAATGAAACGCAGAAATACACATATTCAGGTAGTATAAATTTATCAGAATGAAATCATGTACTATGTATTCAAATGTATAATAATGATAATTTAATCTGATCTGCATCAAGAAATTTCTTAGTAAATGTTACAGCCCCTGAAGGAATTACTATCAATGATCCATCACCAACAACAGGCGAATGAGCTGACACCATAGAAGTAACATTCTCACGGGATACTAATAGCAACCTTTTCGAGAAATACGAATATTACATTACATCTAACACTGCATGTAACTGAAATGGCGATATTGTATCAACAACTGAAACTAACGACAGATCGTATACAACACAGCATCAATTATGAAACTGAAATTACTTACTTTGTGTAGATATGTACCACTGAAATGATAAGATTAAATCAGCAGAAAAATCTTTCAGCATAGAGATCGAACCAACATTAACAATTACAGAACCTACAAACTCATCTGTATCTGATAATGAAATTACATTTGAACGAGAAAGTTTTCTACCATATCCATATACCCTCATTTCTTACACTTATACAATTTATAAATGAAATACTCCCCTAGCCAACTATAATAACAAGACGATAACAGATACAAGAATAACTTTAGACGAGGAATTGACCATATGAAGCACTTACAGACTTGAATTAACAATGAAATGCTCAAAAAATTGAGAAATAAAAAACATAACTACTACTCCAAAAGAAGTTACATTAGCAGGAGACGAAGCAAACGTAGAGATAGATTCTCCTAGTATAAATTGAGAAGAATTTTGAGATTGAGTAAAAGCATCTGAAGTTTCCATAAATTTCAGGTGGCACTGATGAGGTACTTTACTAAAAAAATACTGATATCGTATTAAAGACAACAATTGAACTCCGATACACAGTTGAGAAAAAAATAAAGATGAAACAACAAGCATAGATTATTCATTATGAAACTGAAATTATACATTTGAAGTACAAATGTATGATTATGATAATAATCCTATTGGTAATCCAACTACTAGAACATTTAAAGTAAATATACAATCTAAAGTTGAAATTCAATCTCCTGCTACTGGATCATCTATACCATCTGCAACTACTGCATTTACATGGACATGATTCACTCCATATACATGTATAGATTACGAATATGAACTAACATGACCAGATGGTTTTACTCCATATTCAAATACAGCGAATTGCGATGAAACATGATTCGAAATAAAGAACCTACGCGACGGTACATATACATTCAAAATAAAAATGAAATATAATGATTGAGAAGATAAATATACAAATTATGCAACATCTACTTTCACAGTCAATTCAAGTACAAATAAATATTTGAACATCACATCTCCAATAGACTGAGGAAATTATACACCCGCAAACGGAATCGAATATTGATGAGATTATAAAGTTCCTGTAACATTCACATGGAACTGATGAGGTTCAGCTTTAGTCGAAAGATATTCATATAAAATAATTGACTCAAGTTCTCATGAAATCCTTTCAGATACTATAGACAAAAATGATAGCTGAGAATACTCAATTTCTGCTCAATCATTATCAAAATGATCTTATACATTTGAAGTAGATATGCTAGATAGTGATAACAAGTCCATAATGAAAAAAGTTCACAGTTTCGACGTAAACCTACCTGCCCGAATAAAAATTACCAATCCGACACAATGAACTACCGTCACATCTTCAAGTACAAAATTTACATGGACATGATATAGCGACACAATTACTAATTATCAATATAATCTAGTAAAATCATGAGACAAAGATAATATCGTAAATGTGAATAATAGGTCATTCTCACGCAACCTCACAAATGGAAATTATACATTAACTGTTTGGATTTCTTCATGAGGTAATTTAGTAGCAAGCGATACTATCAATTTCACAGTTTCAAGAAAATCTGGATGATGAGGATGATGAGGAGGTTCTTCTTCCAAATCACATCAAACAAACAAGCTATCAGTTGACATAACAAACGAATCTCCAAGCACAAATGAATGGATTGAATTAAAAGTAGATATCGATGATAAATATACATGAAAAGTAGATTTCACTAAAATGCAATACTATTCTACTGAAGATGAAAAATGGATAGATATTCCAGTCACTTCCAAAAATTACGTTTCTGACTACTGAGATGAAGCTAAACTCGGATATGTAAAATTTGATTCATCTGATGACTGAGAGAAAGAATTGTCAAATTTCATTAAAATCTCACAAAAAGGTAACTATAGAATATACACAGAAGATAAAGATTGATACAATGATTACGTTCAATTCTACGTCTGAAAATGAAATTGAAATAACAACACGGTGAAATCCACTAATACAACGACTGTAACATCCACACCAACAGATACTGAAGATGAAGTATTTATAGCTAGAAGTTGTAAAAGATACAAAATAACATATTCTAGTTCTCTTAATGTATACACATCTCCTAACCTAAATATGAGCGAATACTTCATGAATAAAGATTATTTCAAAAGATATATCGATTCAAAAAATAGATATCAAGATGGATGTCCTACAAATATATGATGGATTTCTACAAGTTATTATGACAAAACAAATGATAATACTAGATATACAGCTCCAAATGGAAAAGTATATTTCATCACATGACAAGAATGAAATTATTATTCAAACGAACTAAACAAAGAGCTAAAAACTCCTACAAGCTTCAGTACAATACAACAATTAAAATATTATATCAGAGATCGTAACCCTCTAATAAATATGGCTACTTTGTGACCAGTTAGTTAATAAATTAAAAAATAAAAAGCTGATTCAATTACGAGTCAGCTTTTTTTAATTCTAAATACAAATAAATTAATAAGTTCCATCTCCACCCTTCTCTTTTTTCGTTTCCACAAATTTCATAATCTCCTTCTCAAAATGTAATTCAATCTCTCATACAGCTCAGTTCCTATTTTTTCTGATACAAACATCCGTTGCACCTTTTCTATCAGTATCAGGATCATAATATTCCTCTCTATGAAGCATCAATACAGCATCTGCATCCTGCTCAATTGAACCAGATTCCCTCAAATCTGAAAGCTGAGGTTTTTTATCTACCCTCTGTTCAACAGCACGAGAAAGTTGAGACAATGCCAAGATAGGCACTTTTAATTCTTTTGCTAATTCCTTTAATCCACGTGAAATTTCAGATATTTCCTGTACTCTATTTCACAAGAATGTAGTAGAATGCATCAACTGCAAATAATCTATAATCACTAAATCTAACTCTTTTTTCTCTATTTTTAACTTTCTCAACTTTGACTTTAACATTGGAACTGTAATTCAAGCTTTATCATCCAAAAAGATATTTGCAGATGAAAGCTTTTCCATAGCTTCTCACATCTGAGCAAAATCAGCATTATCTAAATTTCATTTAGAAATTTTATACATAGGCACTCATGAAACTTCAGACATAATTCTATCTACAATAGACTCTACACTCATTTCCAAAGAAAGCATAGCTACAGACTTTTTCTGTTCTAACGCTATATTCGTAAGTACATTCAAAGCAAACGCAGTTTTTCACATTGAAGGTCTAGCTGCAAGAATAATCAACTCCCCTGGCTTGAATCCAGTTAACATTTCATCTATTTGATGATACCCTGAATTCACTTTATTTGCATTAAAATTTTCTGGATGATCCACTATTTCCATATAATCCTCTACCCTACCCCTCAATATTTCTTCTATACTCAATATATTATCTCAAACTTGATTCTGAGTTAAATCAAAAATTCTTTTCTCAATACTATCAAAAATTTCCACAGTATCTTTCTGTTCATAAGCATCTCAAATGATTTGCTGACACACTTTCAATACTTGTCTCAATAGAGACTTTTCTTTTACTATTTTACTATATTCCACACAAGGAGAAGTAGAAATCAAAAAAGCTGATAACTCATAAAGGTAATCAATTCATCAAATACTTTCCAGATTTCCATTTTTTGATAATTGATCAGAAACCGTCACCACATCTATAGTTTTTTTATCATTCCAAAGCTGAGCAATCGCTTCATAAATCATACCATGCTCTCTCTGATAAAAATCACTTGGAGTAATTCCATCTCACTCAAAAATCCAGACAGTTTCACTATCCATTAATGCTCACGAAATCACTCATTTTTCTGCTTCAATATTATGCGGAGGCAAATTATAATCTGTGACCATTTTCATATTCACAAAAAATAAATCTGATTAAGATATAATAAAAACGCAACCTGATTCAAGAGAAAATCTAGTTCAGAATTGCGTTTTTAACATTTTTATTAACATTTTTTTCACATTAATCCTCAGACAGTAATGGTTTTACTTTAAACCATACCTTTATTGGATTCTTTTTTTGATAATCTGATGGCTCGTACAACATATACATAACTCCTCATACTTCCTTATCATATGCATATGTTCACTTCAATGATAAATCACTGTATAAATAACACTCTGGAGATATGTACAAAACATTAATTCAATCCTTATTATAAACAGCTTTTCATCAATTAAACATACCCATTTTTCATTCCTCTGGCAAATCAACAACTGAATATCAATCTGTTTCAATTTTTATACATTGTTCATCTGATGGAAGAGATATTGAGAATATTGAATTATTAGAACCCTTATTACAGAACCTTAAAACTGGACTATCTTTAACTTCTACATTTATTTCATACTTATTTACATAACCAGATTGAAGTTTAATTTCTCCTGTATCAGGATCAATCAAAGCCATAACTTCTCAGTTTTTATCATACATTGCTATATCGTTTCCTGCAGAATAAGGAGTTCAAATTACTAATGTTTGTTCTGGTCAAATAGGTATATCTGCACAATCTAATCATGTCCTTATCATAGACTTCCGAACCTCTCACCTTCTCCTTTGGAATGATACATTTCATTGATCAATATCCTGAGACAATTCTGCAGTAATTGCAATAGTTTCTCAATCTGAATTCTTAGAAAGATCCGTTATTGTAATATCAGGGATATAATACGATACTGTCACAACTTTCTCAGTCTTATGTCCATATTGATCAATTCACATAGTCGTATATGTTTCTTTTTCACTCTTTGTATGAAGTTTAATTTTCGTACTAACACTATCCTCTGCTGCAGAAGTATACTTCTCATCCAATATCTTTCAATCTTTCATCAAATTAATATACGATAATGCCACATTATCTTTCCAATCTATAATCAATTCATAATTTGTTCATACATATCATTCAAGATCATCTCACTCACTAACAACCTTCTTAGTAGTTGGCCTATATAATTCAGGATATCCAGACGGAGCCTGATCATCTCACACAATTTGCCTTCAAGCAACCACCTGGTTAGACCATGGAGAATCAATAAAATATGTATTACCAGATAGATTTAATGCAGATACACGGGCATAATACCATTTCCTATCAATATTTGAAATAGAAACATTAAACACAGATTTATAGGGATCATAGTAAGCGACCTCCACTAAATCTTTTCAGTACAAATTCTTAATCGTATCAATCTTTTTATTCAACAACTCTAACCTTGTCGATTTTTCATAAGCATCTCACAAATTTGTTGTATTAGGTAAGACAAGTACATAATGAGTCGAAGCCTTAGATGTATAATCAGCTTTTTCATAACTATGATCTATTCTTTCTACCAATTTAATCAAATATGCATCAACATCACTTTTTTCCCATGAGAAAGATAAAACATCATAAGACTGACCTATAACTTTCCAATTTTTTATTTCTTCATTTTTATCTGCAATTTTCAATTTCATACCATCTGGGAATGAAAGCCACGTTTCCACATAAGGTATTTCTTTTACTGTTTTTGAAGCATAATATCACTTATAGGTTCATCAATATCTAATACATGATTGACCATTACACTTCTTATAAATAGCATTTTCATCCCATAACACTATATCATGATTATCATCATGAGTAGTATGGTAATAAGAATCCTTCATTGCTTCAGAGAAAGAATAAGAATATATTACTTTAGTATATAATAACTCAGTACCAGCAGTTCATAATATTTTCTCAAAGATTCAATTCGACAAAATCGATGGATCTACAACCGTCGCAACCTCAGTTTGATCTCACATTCTCAATCCAGCCACTAAAGATTTCTTTTCGAATTTTCCAGAATCCTTAGCAACTAAATTAGTAGGAGAAGCCGGCTTTGTAAGAGAATACAATGCATTAACCTGATTCCTCATAGATGATATATTATTACGCAATACCAAATATTGAGAATCAGTAAGTCATAAATCAGCAGCAGAATTTGTATTTATAGCATTCCAATATCCATCAATAATAGTTTTTTTGTTATTTACCAAAATCTCATATGGATTACTCTTAGAAATAGAATTTATTGTTTCTTTAGTAGAAGAATCTAAATTAAAGAGTTGCGTATTAAAAGTTAATAATTTTTCTCCATCATAAGATGATTTATTATTTCCACTATCATAATTAGCTCCAACCATAGCAAGGAAAGAATCATAATCATTGTTAATTAGATCTGCTAACTCAGAATAATTTAGTCTTTCTTTATTTAAATAATCATTTACTTCACCTTTCAAATTTTCAAGACCTTCAAGATTTGCTACAATATTATTAGACTTATCAACCTGATTTTCTATTTTATTTAGAGATGAAATAACACTATCTCACATCGTAGTATTAGTTGTTTCCTGTCTAAAGAATGTTAACACATCTTTAAGCCTAGCTTTACCATTATCATAATCTACATATTCAATATCATCACTAGAAATTCAATCAATATCTACATTCTGAAGAAATGAAAGATCGGTATCTATTCACTCATCTCAATCTGTATCATTATAACTCAATATATTAACATTCGCACCAATACTCACACCATCAGCTTCATTTGCAACATTAACAATAGGATTTTCATTAACCAATTTATTAGCTTGCTTACTTGCCCGATTAACTGATGTTGTCGTTAAATTATTAATAGACTTAGCCAAAGTATCTAAATAATCGTAGAAAACAGTGAAATTAAAGTGCAAATCTACATATGAATCTATTTCATAATCGACTCAATAATGCTTAATTGGTGCAGCACTTCGATTAGTAAAATCCATTATCGTATCTATCCACTTTACCTCATATGTCCTTTGTGTTAGCTGTTCTATTTTAGCTTTAACTGATGATTCTCATACAAGACCAAATCATCATTTAACTATACAATAAATCTTTCAAATTAATTTAGCAATTCTTATTACACCTTCTATAGAATTTGGAAGTTTTGGAACTTCTGGTGCTGGCGGCAACATAGGAAGTTCAAGCTCAACTTCTGGGATAAAAGAAGGAAGCTCAGGTAACTCTGGAGGTTCTGGTAACTTTGGTATATTAGGCAAATCCAAGAATTTAATATTAATTCATATAGATGGTGGCTGTGGCAAATTAGGAATATCAGGTAAGTTTACTCTAACTGGTTGAAAATTAAATTCAGGTAATACAATATCCAATCAAATATCAATATTAGTCAAATCTATTGTAATATTTGGTAATTTGAAGTTTGGTATCTGGATAATTGGCAATTTAATCATATCACAAAGCATTGATAATTTACAAGAATATTGATCATAAGTATCCTTCGAACAATTACCACAATTTTCTCACCACTCAATAGAAAAATCTATCAACAACTGATATGTTTTTATTATATTTAATATAAGTACAATTGCATCCACATATCATACAAATCTTTCAGAATTAGTCGAAGTCCAATACGCTAAATATCAAATCGTATTATTAATCAACGATGCAATCTCTGCCATATACCTATCTATCACGTGTATTCGCTCATATACCTCAAATGGGAAATTCCTATATTTTTGCAAAATCATAAGATTATCCTGAATCTGATTTAACATTTTTTGCCAATCTCACTGTTCAAATTCTATAAAGGCACTCAAATTCTCTTGCGCTTCTATTCTACAAGCTTCCTGTTCTTCCGGAGTTTCCTTTTTAGAACATGATGTTACTAATGCTTTTAAAATAGAATACCAGTCATCAATAATTCTTTTATTAACCTCCAATCGTTGCTGTAAATAAACTTTATACGCCTCAATATCTTCATTAAATATCCAAGGTATCTTCACAGTAATTGGTTCCATTGAAATATTAATTATATTACTTTCATTCATAAGACTAGCCAGACTTTCAAATGGATTTGATATTGCTTTATTATATGTATTCAAATTTGCTTGAGTATTATTGGACCAACTAGTTAAGAAATCTGGCTTATACCAACCTTTATTATCACCTCCAAACAAATCCCCAAAATTTTCAGCAACATTTTTAATTGTTTGAACTTCATTATCCACCATATTAGAAACATCTGGGAATTTGATATTAATATGCATTTTCGTCAATTGGTTTAGAATATACCTTATTTGAGGATCTAACCATTTATCAATCAGAAGTTTTCTTACTCATTGTTGCAATCATCACCTAATTTTATTCACACTAAAATCTCATCACAAAATATCCACATCTCATATAACAATTGAATTTTGTGTGTTATCTTCAAAGTCTTCATCACGTCCAATATACGAATCAGTTTCCAAATCAATAATTCACATAAAACTTGCAGAATATTGAACTCAATAATTATGTCATCAACTAACATCAGCATTATTTACTACATTTTCTATAAATGAATCATCTCCTCACCAAATAGTCTGTCATGTCTCTTTCCAACTAAAATCATTTCGATTTCAAGAATCTGAAACTTTAGTTCTATAAGAGTATAGATTAAAAGGTGTAGAACGATTTCACTTTAAGGTTACCATAAATCACTTTTGGAATTGCTTACATACTCCACTGTCTCTAACATCTTCAACTGTCTTACCATAAACTTCATTTGGATTATCTGGATCTGATTGTCTTGATGCATCAGCAGTATCTCATTTACACTGAGGTTTTACCGCAAAAACTATACAATTTCATGCAATATCTGCGAGTGGAGATTTCAATTTTGAAGCAATCTTTGAATTTCACATACATATAGCAATTCAAAGTTGAGCCGTTAAAGTAGGAGCAGCATATATCCTAATCCAAGAATTATAAGTAGTTCATCAAGGAACCCACAAAAAGTTATCCAACGGTCCTTTCATGGCATTAGGAATAGGTAATTCAAATGTTCACACCCTCAAATTACCAGGGAAAAAGAACATAGGAATTCATCACTCCAATGGTCATACTGGTAATTCCCAACATCCAAATAGATGATATTTTCCAGGAGCTAAAAATGCTTGATTAAATGGTACAGGTAATCATTTACAATTACTAGATCATCCAAATGAGAATCCATTACACATTCACTTAGTAATATCATCAATAACACTCTCAATTTTATCCGCTTGTTCTCCAAAAAGTGATAAATTAACATCAAAATTCACATTCAAAGCTTCTAATCATCATGCTTCAAGCCTTTCACGTATTGCATCTCAGAGATTTGACAACAAACTTACACGATCAATCCTATTTCAAACAATTCAAGGCAAACTATTTGCATTAGATCACATTTCTACAATATCTGCACCATAATCATCTGTTTTCTCTTCTTCCTGTAAATATTCTTCATCTATCATTTCTTGTAAAGGAATCAAATTATACAAGAATTCTTTTCACCTATTTATATAAACGTCAAAATCCTTTGCACATCCATCAGCGCTCTGCATTTTAATATCTGGATAATTATCATTAGACCAATATGTCTTATAAGATATACTCATCTTTTTCAAAGGTAAATGATGATATTCCAAATCATATTCAAAAATTAATTTCTCAGCCGGCTTTAAAGTAATATTATCCATTATATACGCATAATTTCCATCTCTTTTTTTGACTACAGCATTTCTCCTTGTATCTGTTGAAATAAATCTTATTCACTTAAATATTTCATCTTCATCAAAGTAAAGATTCCAAGGTCATTGAATAACATCTGCATAAGATCACCTACATGGATAAAGATCTGACGCCTTAACCGTTACTCTCACAGTAATTACATCTCAGTCTTGTAAAATAGAAGATCAGCTATTTACACGATAATTTTTTCGTACACTACACTTATCTTTCGGATCCATTGGATCTAAGAAGGAACTAGGGGCAAAAACGTAATTATTTATTCTGTCTGGAACATGTCAAGGATCCAATTCTAATACATTTTCATACAATGAAACATCCACAAATTTCATACCTTCATCAACATACTGCTGTCATGCTTGATTAACATCAAAATTTCACATAATATCAGATGTTACAGCCTTAATACTTGAATCTTCATGCCTTTTCCTTGATTTAATACTATCAGCTAAACTATTTGGATCAAAATATACCCCATATTTAGACAATTCAGACTGCGATATATTCATTCTAGCTTTCTCTGCTGCCTCTTTCTCTTGTTCCATACCTACCCAATGCATCAAACTATTATCAAAAATATCATCGCCTACCACTTGCACTCAAAAAGCAGCTACCACAGTAGTATTCTTAATCTCTCTATTATACCATCACGTATCACAAGTAAAATTCTTTGTACTCAGATAATTAGGTCAACCATCCGTAGTTCATCCATAAAATACCTTAATATATCACTTATCATCATACGTAATGATATCTACATACTTATCCAAATTCATATCTTCCACAAAAAGCTGGAATATTCACTCAAGTTTATCTGGATGCTCGGAAATTTCTCATTCAAATACATCCTGATTTATACATGCTAAACTACCATCTACATCAAATACTCATCAATGATTCAAATATGCCCTTAATTGGTTATTTTTAGAAAGTACTAAAATATCATCATATCCATTTCCATCGGCATCTCATACAAATACATCTTGAATATCAATCGCTATACGCATCAATTCTTGCATATTTCTTAAATCTGGAGTTCATCAATAATTTTTAGATAACTTAATTTTTCAATTTTTATATACCACCAACAAATCTTCATCTCAATCGCCATCAAATTTAATTTGATATGTTCAAAATATATCATCCTCTGAATCTACAAAAATCTCATTTCAAATTCATCAATCAAAGTTGGTTCATTTAACAACCTCATTCTTATCTTTCCTAGACAAAACAGGATCTCAAAGATTTATTACAAATTCTGATCAATATTTTTTTGTAGCTTCTCAAACGGTTTCTCATTCTGCAAAAAGAGTAATATTTTTGAAATCTCATAAGAATCAAATGCTCTCTTTAACTTCATCAGAATTTTGAATTGATTTATAATTACTATCCAACTCAAAATCACTTAATTCATCAAAAATTCAAACACTCGACAAACTATCCGTAGATCAATTAGTGAATGTTTCATTAACCACATAACGCTCTCATGGCACACTGAAATTAGAAACCCTAGGTTGGAATCTTGGATAATGTATAACAAGTTTTCAATAATTAATTCATCTATCAACTAAACTCCAGATATTATCTCAATTATCCAAGATTGGAGAAGTGAGTTGAAATGTTGCTTCTCATCACAGCACATTCAAAACAAGTTCACCATCATTATACAATTTTCAATCTTTTATTTTATATTTTTCATCACTTGGAATAAAGAAAATATAACTATTAGAAGCGCTTTTCGAACCGCTCAACAAATCATACATCGTATCCTGCGGTACAGACATCCATTGCATACTAGGCAAATTAACGTGCATAGTAGATACTCATCATATAAGAACATCTAATGTATTACCATTCATCGTCATAATTGTAGTAGTATTATCAGGATTGGAAATATTAAATCATGGCTGTATTTTCCATATCATTTTTTTGATTTTATCTTCAGAAACCAATTGAGTTGTTGTAACAATAACCTTATTTGATTTTTTCATGACATTCTCAATATACTTATTATTGTCAGAAAAATATCACCACTGATTTCACCAATCATCTCAAAAATAATTCAAATACATAATATTTAAACCTGAATCTGGGAATATATGTTTATCTACATATAAAGGCGTATATGTTGATCACTCAATAAGATATGTTAATCATCATTCTAATCATAATACCCTTAATTTTCTATATCCATTATCCAATGATGTGTGAAGAATATCTTCAGCTGATGGATCTTCCAAAAATTGAATCTTATCATCATCAAAGCCAATAGAAACATTTCTAATTCAATCCACCAAATTTCACCACACGTCAAATCAAAACAATTCTACATCAATAATTTTTCATATTTCAACAACATCATCTTCTGGAACAATCTGAATACCTATTAAACTAGATGGTTTAACTGATAAATTAATTACGCGCGTATCTAATCAAGGAATATCAATATTAATTTTATCTTCTCATGCTACTGTCGTTGGATAATAATAAATAGTCGCATATCCACTCTTCATATAATTTTTTGATGTTTCAAAGAATACATCATTTCATTTCTCATCTTTCTGAACTTGTCAAACAACAACCAATCAATTTTGAGAAGTTACCAAAATCTGACTATCTACATCTACTATTTTTCCGCTTGGATCCTTCATCTCTACATCTAATCTCTGCAATTTAGACACAGCCAATTTATCTCAAACATATATACTTTCATCATCTTTTAATCTATACGTTTGATTTGTTAACAAATCATTTTTTCACTTCAAAATCACAGTTCAATTTAATTTGACTTCAGGTGCAGCCTGAAGAACACGCTGACGATATGTAGCTTTATACACATTAGGGTCACTAGCTTTTGATATTTGAATTACAGCTTCACTATTATCTTCCGCATTCAAAGAAGCATGATAATAAAATCTAAGATTCCTAAAATCATTTGTTGTAAACGACTTCTGGTATGATCAGTCTTTTAAGAATTCTCATTGAGAAACCGTAAAGTTATACTTTTCCATTCACCATAGAACACGATTTCAATATTTATCATTTCAAATAACTTCAACAGGAGTTAACATTCAAGCTATTGTTTTATCATCTCACGGTACAATCTTGATAGATTCTATCGTGCTTGGGCTTACCGTATATTTTATAACATGTTTAATGTAATTATTTCACAAACTAATTTTTATATCTAGAGCCGTCTTTCATGCAATATGATCAGCCGATTCAACCACTCATATAAAAGGATTGGATTTAGGATTAAATACCTTAGTAACCGAATCTCAATTACATAAAGCCTTACCATCAAGCTTTAAACATCAATCTCAAGTTCATGCAAAAACAACTGTAATATTTCATAAATCAACAAAGGATGATATCATTAATTCACTTGATGGTGTATTATCAGACAACAAAGTTGTAGGGTTAGTAACTTTAATATTACTCAAAAGGGCCCTCAAAGTAGCAGCATCAGCTGTATTTCAAACCATAGCCTCTTGATTATGTTTTTCTGCTTCAACTTGCATCTGTGTAATTTCCACATCAGAATCGTGATCTTTATCTGGATCTATAATTTCATCCCATTGATCTCAATATCTAGTCCATGCATCTCAATAATCAGTAAAATATTGACCAAATTCTGAATTTTTAATATAGTCACCCAATGAATCTGCAGCAAGAATTTCTCATAAACTATTATCAAATGTAAGTTTAACTTTCACAGGCTCTTCTATAGTTTTCTTCAACCAACATTTAAATCATTCAAACCAAGGAGATGATACAGCCAATCAATTCAATTTAAATAATGGTAATCTTCCATTTTTCGGAATATTACATTCATCATTGTAATCTCACTCTTGCTGTGTTGGTTGCCTCCTAACTATCTTAAGCAA
>JAEEGL016112215.1_pt1 | contig 22401 bp, 17 predicted proteins | sample 9134231 | NCBI WGS metagenome assembly JAEEGL01 (sample SAMN16246548, study PRJNA631951) | gut metagenome | biome: gut microbiome; feature: rumen; material: fiber-attached | host: Bos | place: Iran: Karaj | collected 2018-10
TAAACAACAACAATATATTTTAGGAAGAGCCCCTGGGGGTTCTTTGGGAGTGGTACGACAACAACGTACCGTTCCTACAGCGGTATGACGATAGTTCAAAATGACATGAAATGACATGGACTTGATTCGGCTTACCGTACACCTAAAACGAACGATATGGACTTATATGAGCCGTAGTGAGTGGTTGACATAACACGTCCCGACGCTGAAGAGCCAAAATTAGCAGGACGGATCATAGAAATCCACGGACGTCCGTAGAGGTACAAATCAGTCCATCCTGCGACACAAGTTTACGGCAATCAACATGGACTTCAACGGACTTTGATGAACCCGTATGGATAAGTTCCCGAAAAAATACCCCGCTCTATGGATTGCATCAAAGTGAGTCAAAGGGGTTAATTCAGACGAAAAAAGTCAAAAACGGGAACAAAAAAACTGAACATTTTTGGTACAGAACTGTTTTGAGGAACAGCAAGTACTTGTAAAAGACACTTACGTTTCGCAGATGCGACGTAGGTGTCTTTTGTTTTATCTGCTTTGGAAAAAACTTTGGAGCAATTCAATTACGGAGGTAGAAAATGGTCAGGAAAACGAGAGGACCGGATCATATTGCCGATCATATCGAAAAGATAGGATACAGGCATCATTATGTGTTGTATTTCTCAGGGGCAGCCTATTATGATCTGCCATACTGGACATTCGTGCATCTGGCAAAAGATGCTGGGGCAACAGTGGAACTGCACAGGATGGCTGTAGCAGACACTTTGACTATAGACAGGTATCTTGATGAGAACTGTCTTGTATTGCCGGAGGAAACCGGAAGAAAGGAAAGTATTAGAGAGATGATGAAAAGAAATAGAGATATGGAAAAGATAAAGAAACTTGTGGCCGATGGATCAAAGAGATGGGTCCGTTACGATGAAAGAGCCCTACTATACTCGGTAGGGATTCACACGTTCCAAAAGCTTGCAAAAGACGCGAAGGCCTGCTACAGGGTGGGCGGAGTCACGCTCATTGATACTCATAAACTGGACCGCTTTATCGAGGCGTTTGAAATGGAGGATGATGACTGATGTGTAAAGTGATAAGCATTTCAAATCAGAAAGGCGGGGTGGCCAAAACGGTCACCTCGGTGAACATAGGGATCGGGCTTGCCCGTGAAGGAAGGTACTGCTCATCGATGCGGATCCGCAGGGCTCTCTGACAATCAGCCTAGGCTATACATATCCAGATAAGATGGATGTTTCTCTGGCAACGATCATGATGAAGACTATCAATGACGAGCCTGTGAGTCCGACAGAAGGGATCCTGCACCATGAGGAGGGTGTTGATCTTCTCCCCGGCAATATAGAACTATCGGGACTTGAGATCTCGATGAACGGTGTGATCAGCAGGGAAACGGTCCTCCGGCAGTATGTGGATATGATGCGAGAGCATTATGACTATATCATCTGTGATTGCATGCCCAGCCTCGGGATCCTTACCATAAATACACTCGTATGTGCCGATTCTGTCCTTATACCGGTGTCGGCAGGGTATCTGCCCGTAAGAGGTCTGGAACAGCTTATCAAGACAATAGGACGCGTCAAGAGGCAGCTTAGTCCGGATCTTAAAATTGAGGGCATACTGCTTACCATGGTGGATTCAAGGACAAATTATGCCAAAGATATCGTCCGTCAGGTGCATGAGACGTATTCCTCGGCGGTAAGGGTATTCGATACACAGATCCCGATGTCGGTCCGTGCGGCAGAAACCTCGGCTGAGGGTTCGAGCTTATATCAGTATGATCCGAAGGGGAAAGCAGCTTCGGCATATCAGGAACTTGTGAATGCGGTAATAGGGAAGGAGGCAGTGATAAATGGCTGATAAAAGACCCGGACAGAAGATAAAGATGACAAGTATAGATGAGCTCCTGTGCGTACCGGAAACATCCGGTACAATGGAGATCTGTGTTAGGGATATATATCCCTTTGAAAATCATCCGTTCAAGGTGCTGGATGATGAGAAGATGGAGGAGCTCATTGAGAGTATTAAGGAATATGGGATACTTACACCGGTGATCGTCAGGAAGGACAGGGATGACTTGTATCAAATGATATCGGGACATCGTAGGCTTTATGCGTCCAAGAAAGCCGGACTTGAGACAATTCCCGCAATCATAAAAGAAATGGATGATGATGAGGCGATCATCTATATGGTGGATTCAAACCTGCAGAGAGAAGAGATACTACCGAGTGAGAAGGCTTTCTCATACAAGATGAAATATGATGCCATGAAGCGGGTCGCAGGGCGGCCAAAGAAGGGGAATAGAAATTCCGCCCAAGTTGGGCGGAATTTAGAAACTGCCGATATATTGGGAATTCAAGTGGGTGAAAGTCGGAATCAGGTGAAGCGGTATCTTCGGCTTACAGAACTTATCACCGAACTTTTGGATCTTGTGGATGAAAAGAGGATTCCAATTGTTGTTGGCGTTGAGATGTCTTTTTTTACCCGTAAGATACAGGGTTGGATCCACGAGTACTGTATAGATACAAGGATCCCTAAGTGGAATGAACTGAATGAATTAAGAAACAGTGTTCCGCAGAAGGATATTACCCAGGAGAATCTTTGTGCGTATCTAAATGGAAAAAAAGGAATCCCTGATCCTCCGGGAAAAATAGTTCTTACGCAGAGAAAGCTGAATCAGTATTTTCCGAAGTATATGTCTACACCGGAGAGGGAGCGGATAATAGTTTCCCTGTTGGAAAAATGGAAAGAGGAGCAAGAGGCGAGTAAATGAAGATAGTAAAAAAAGATAGTTGTATTTCCAATCATAATAGTTCTGATCATATTGAGTCGGCTGATTAATCTGATCATAAAAGCAGAGTGCTGGGTTGCGGGAGTAGGATTTCTACTCTTGGCAATCCTTGCCGTTTTGGCGATCATAAACATCAATGGCTTCAAGTGGGGTATTTGCCGGAATGGCGGGAACGGTTATAGTTATCATCTTCCTTTTAGCTAATATTCTGGTATGGCTTGAAAATGTGTTGAAAATGCTTAATAAATGAGAGTGAGTACTTTATAAATGGAACCCAATAATGTATAATATAAAAGGCGTGGCGACTAGATTGTAACCGTTGTAATGTCAACCGAAAGGAGAAACACTATGAACGTAAACGAAAAAGTCGTCTATCATCGTTCAAAGATGGTAGATCGGCATACTTTTCAACTTTGGATTATGAGAACATGAATTATCTGATTGTCGAAAATTCGAAGATTAGTAATTGGAAAGATTATTCATTACCACAAGAAGATGTAAAGATAATAAACGATGTTTTTATTTCTAATGACTTATCCAGGGTGTTTGATGGCCGAAAAAAGTTTTCTAGATCTTTTATGACATCTGAATACCTTTTTAGTATTTTCAAAGAAGGGAACAATTTCGATTATACTGCGGTTGCTACGGGGTATCTTAAATCTGTGGAGCAGCTAGTGTATGAGATTGTTTTGGCAGAGTTGCAGCTTAGACCGTCAGAAAATGTATTAATAAAGAGGAAGATCGGAAAACTAAAGAATTATGAATATGTAAAGAAGATTTCAGTGAAAAAGCCAGAGACAGATGCCTGGCATGTTCCCTTTTTGCCTAAAAATGAAAAGTATTTTGATATAACTATGGCTCCTCTGATCTGGTTGCTACACGATCATAAGGATATCTGGAGAATATCTGAGACTGGAAGAGAAATGGTTCATAAAGTGCTTCTAAAATATAGCCAGGAGTGCAGGAATGACCATTTTCATAAGGATAATATGGACAGCTTTCAAAGTGTCAGATGTATAAGAAATAATACGATATTAATGTTTTATCTTTTGATAGGAGGGTGCAAACTGTCTAATAATCCGGAGATAACAGAGGAATTATTAGGTATTGATAAAGAAGGTTTTTCTGAGTTGTGCAAAAAACTATATCGCATCCCACGCTCTCAAAATAGGTATATTTTCAAATATGGAGATACGGAAAAAAAGGTTATTCGATTATATGATCAGCAAAGACCAATATATGATTCTAACGGCAGTTTAAGGGATGCAATAATAGAGTTTGCTCAGGTTGATGACTATAAGATAGATGATTACAAAGTATTTCTGAGCAAAATAACGGATGAGCAGAGAGTTCATTTATCTAGAAAGACTGTTCCAGATAAGATATGGCTTGTATTAAGAAATGGGGAGCGACGGGAAATTTGAGTTACTGCTTATAGGTCAAAAAGTCGTCTTTTTAGCTACCTCATGAATGAGTGTGATTGATAATATGTTTTTGATGATAACAATAGCACGCTCAGACAGGAAGTATGTCTTTCAATACTCGCAAGGTACAGGGATGGCTTCACGAGTACTGTATAGATACAAGGATCCCTAAGTGGAATGAACTGAATGAATTAAGAAACATTGTTCTGCAGAAGGATATTACCCAAGAGAATCTTTGTGAGTATCTCAATGGAAAGAAGGGTATTCCGGATCCACCGGGAAAGATCGTGCTTACACAAAGAAGGTTGAATAAGTACTTTCCAAAGTATATGTCCACATCGGAGAGAGAACAGATCATAGTTTCGCTGCTGGAGAAACGGAAGGAAGATCAAGAACTTAGTAAATGAAGATAGAATGAAATCTATAATTGCCCTGCTATGAGCTGAATGCTCGCAGCAGGGTAGCAGCAGGGTAAATTATAGGAGCTTATCCAAGTTGCGCGATGAATTTCAACGGGTTTTGTTGACAATCGCCATTCGCTTTGATACTTTTAAAATGTGATTTTATGTATTTTTCCCGTATTCGGAGGGATGCCATGGCAGTAAGCTACAGAAAATTAAGATACCTTTTGGTCGATAAGAAGATAAGCATGGCAAAATTGGTGAGAATGTCTGGAATATCAGATTATTCGGCACGTCTGTTGGGGAAGGACAAGGATGTATCCACGGAAGTGCTTACAAAGGTATGCACGGCTCTGGATTGTGAGGTTCAGGATATAGTGGACTTTTTGCCGGAGAATACAGAGCAATGAGGATTTGACGATGCCAGAAAGCAAAAATCAATTACATTATAATTTCATAGATCTATTTGCTGGGGCAGGTGGCTTGTCAGAAGGATTTCTTCAGGCTGGCTTCAAGCCTGTTGCCCATGTAGAAATGAATGAATTTGCGGCTAAAACGCTCGGAACGAGGAGCGCATATTACTATTTGAAAAGTACAGATAATCTTGCTGTTTATAAAAACTATATGCAGGGAAAACTGACTCGTGAGGAATTATTGAAGCAGGTACCGGCATCTATCACAAAAATGATTATCAATGAAACTATGTCAGATGATAACCTGCCATCTATATTCAAGACTATTGATGGTATTATGAAAATCAGAGGGATCAAAGCTATCGATGTCATTATCGGTGGGCCGCCTTGCCAGGCGTATTCTTTGGTTGGAAGAGCCCAGAGCAGTCACATGGAGATTCCAATGAAAGAAGATCCCCGGAACTATCTATATAAGCTGTACGCACGGTTTCTGAAACGCTATCAGCCACGTATGTTTGTTTTTGAAAATGTTACAGGTATCGAATCTGCAAACGGGGGAACAACCTGGAAGAATATCCAGAAGTATTTGAAGCGTGTGGGTTATGAGATCGAATGCCGGGAGCAGAATGCCTATTCATTTGGTGTTCTCCAGAACAGGCGAAGAATGATCATTGTGGGATGGTTAAAAGGCAGTGGGTTGAAATACCCCGATTTTCTTAAGATCAAGACAAATGCGGTTGTGAATGATCTCTTCAGGGATCTTCCAGCACTTCATCCAGGTGAGAAAGGTAATAAGTACGCAAGAGCTAAAGCCAGCAAATATGTAGTAGATAATGGAATTCGTACTCCGGATGATGTTTTGACGCTTCATAACAGCCGTCCGAACATAGACAGGGATATAAAAATCTATAAAAGAGCAGTTGAACTTTGGAACGATGGTCATAAAAGACTTAATTATAATGATCTGCCCGAGGAACTGAAAACCCATAAGAACAGGCATTCGTTTGTCGACAGGTTCAAGGTCGTTGAGGGTGATGAACCTTGCTGTCACACCATACTGGCGCACCTTTCAAAGGACGGCCATTATTTCATCCATCCTGATATCGAACAGAACAGATCCATCACCGTCCGTGAGGCGGCAAGAATACAGTCATTCCCCGACAACTATTTCTTTGAGGGACCGAGAACATCTCAGTTTGTCCAGATTGGGAATGCAGTTCCACCCATGATGGCAAAGGGAATAGCAATGGGTATTTTCGAACAGTTATACAAAGGAGTTTCTGGTGGAGAGTAACCTGCTTCTTGAGCAATTCAGCAGATATAAGAAGCTGGAACTTGAGGCATCACGGTTTCACTTCCTGCTGGATGCAAACATTGAATTGAACCCGCACCAGATCAATGCGTTCTGTGCAGCCATTCAGGCTCTGAAGACAGGCGGCATCGTTCTGGCGGATGAGGTTGGTCTCGGAAAAACAATCGAGGCCGGTCTTGTGCTGAAGTATGTGATTGAGTCAGGTGCAAAAAAAATATTGATTGCCCTTCCGGCATCATTGCGGAAACAGTGGGAGTTGGAACTTGAGGATAAGTTCGGATTGGAGTCCGTCATTCTTGACAGGCTAACAGTCGAAAAAGACAAAGAAGAATGGTGCAAAAGACTGACAGGCAATAAGAAGGTCAGGATAGTTCTGACCTCCTATGATTACTCATCAAAACTGATGAAGAGATTCCCAGAAGTAAAGTGGGACTTTCTCATCATCGATGAGGCGCATAACCTTAGAAATGTATTTCATGGTACAAAGAGAGCGAAGAACCTGTATGAGCTGTCAAAAGGGATACCCAAAATCCTCCTGACAGCAACTCCGCTGCAGAACTCGCTTACAGACCTTCACGGATTGATTTCATTTATCGATTCGAGAATATTTGGCAGTGAGAAGGTTTTCAATAAGCGTTACATCGAAGGCGAGGATTACTCCGACCTTAAACGTGAGTTGTCCCCTGTCCTGTACAGGACACTTCGCAGGGATGTTGCGAAGTATATGAATTTCAAGAAAAGAACCTGCCGGACGGTGGATTTTACATTGTCGACAGATGAGATAGAACTGTATCAGCGAGTAAATGACTTTTTGAAAAGAGACCTGCTGTATTCCATACCGACATCGAACCGCAGCCTGATCATTCTCGTTATCAGAAAGCTGCTTGCGTCCTCCAGCTTTGCTCTGATAGAAACCTTTGAGGTGTTGAAGACCAGACTGGAGAAATTAAAGGAAGGCAGCAAGTCAGCAACCGCCCAGGAAGGCTTTGACCTTTTCTGGAGCTTTGTAGAGGATGAAATAGACGAATCCGGGTTCGAAGAAATTGAGGATGAAGATACCATTATCCAGAAGCAATATATCCAGTCAGAGCTGGATGAGGTTAACACGATCATTGATGTTGCAAAGCGGATAAAGTCCAATGCCAAGGTTCTGGCACTGAAATCCGCTGTTCAGATTGCTTTTGACTATCAGAGGGAACAGGGCATATCGCAGAAGGTCGTGGTTTTTACTGAGTCGAAGCGTACACAGAAGTACATAGCGGCAGAGCTTAGAAAGACCGGGTTTGAAGAAGAGGATATCCTCCTTTTCAATGGTGACTTTGATGATGCCATGACGAAGGAAATATACAAGGCATGGCAGGTCAAGAACTTTGGCAAGGCAAACTACGGTCGCAGCGTGGAATATAAACACGCCATCGTAGATTATTTCCGCCATAACGCTAAAATTCTGATCTGCACGGATGCAGGTTCCGAAGGTCTGAACCTGCAGTTCTGCAATACAGTAATCAACTATGATCTGCCGTGGAACCCGATGAAGATAGAACAGCGTATCGGCCGTTGCCATCGTTATGGGCAGGAACATGACGTTGTGGCGATCAATCTGCTGAACACACAGAATGCCGCTGACCAGCGAGTTTACGATATCCTCTCGAAGAAGTTTGAACTTTTCGAGGGCGTGTTCGGCGCATCGGACATCGCACTTGGCGCATTAGAGTCAGGCACAAGTTTTGAAAAAATGGTGTTGCAGATTTATCAGACCTGCGATACCACAGCGGAGTTTAAGAAAGCCTTTGATAAACTGGATCGCAAGATGAACGCAAAGCGGGATAAGAAAGCAAGAGAACTACGCTCCCTTCTGCTTACCGAAAGCAGCGGAGCGAAAGAACAGGCGCTTGACGCCACAAAATCTGATATCGCAAGGTATCTGCACGATGTGGAATACTGGAGTGCTTTTGATGAGCCGGAGGTTGACGGCGGTCTTCATTACTGGAAGGTAGATAATTGGGGAGAAAAAGTCCTCGGATCGCATGGCGTTCTGTTTATAGGAGCCTTCTGCGATTCCTCGAAACTTTTATTCCCGGTACTGTTGCTTTGTGATGAAAAAGGAGCCTATATAGATTTTGACGAGACAGACCTTGTTCCCGAACTGGAACAGATTGACGATATGGATGTGCGCTATTTTACGCCGTCAGAATCCGAGATGAAGCTCTACCAGCGCATATACGACAATCTGACCACGGAGATGGTTAAACGCTATCAGGAGCAGTCGGAATCTATCAAAGCCTATAACCGCAGAAAGATCGAGAACTGGGAGCGCATCCAGATGGAACAGCTGATAGCAACATATCAAGACATGAATGCCGAAATCGATGTTCTGAAGGAAGAGGAACGAGCCTCAGATAACTTCTATGAGAAGATAGACATACGAAAAAAGATAACCGAGAAGTCCAAGGCGCTTGAAAAGCTGCAGGAGTCTTTTCACGAGAAAGGTACCAGCTTCAAAGCCGAGGGAGAACGGGAAATCGCAGAGTTTGAAAAACAGTTTGATATTAACCCGATTCTGTTGGTTAATATCGTATTGAAGTTTTAGGAGAGATCATTATGCAGAAAACAGGAAGATTGGAATTAACATGGGTTGGAAAATACAACGAGCCAGTTCTTGAGCCGAGAATTCTTTTAGAGGATAAAAGCAAGTCTCATGGAGATCCTCGAAGTGAGAATATGCTCATCCACGGAGATAACCTTATAGCTCTACAGGCGTTACAACAAGATTATGCAGGAAGGATAAAATGTATATTTATTGATCCTCCTTACAATACTGGGGCGGCATTTGAGCATTATGACGATAATGTTGAGCATTCAACATGGCTTTCTCTTATGAAATCCAGGTTGGTTTTATTACACCAATTGCTGGCAGATAATGGAACCATATTTATTCAGATAGATGACAATGAGCAAGCATACCTTAAAGTGTTATGTGACGAGATATTTGGCAGACAGAACTATATTAATATGGTTTCAGTTAATGCAAAAGTCAGTGCAGGAGCATCCGGTGGTGGTGAAGACAAGAGGCTAAAAAAGAACATTGAATATATTTTGATATATGCCAAGGACATAAACAACTTTGAACCGTTCCATCCGGTTTATAAGAAAACAGAGCTTATGTCGTATATTCAAAAAATGAAAGAAGACAACAAGAGTTTTAAATATACAACCGTTTTATATCGTTGCAAGAACAGAGAGTATTTCAAAACGATAAAAGATGGAGCCGGTGACGATATTGTTATCGAGCGCGTGCTGGACTACGAAACTAAAAGCGTAAAGCAAGTTGCTCAATTGGAAGGAATAACCGAAGAAGAGGTATATGAAAAATATTACGATCAAATTATGACCACGACAAATGCTCAAACTTCAATAAGAACGAGAGTGTGGGACGCTACTGATAGTGAGAATAATATGTATATTGCTACATATACACCAAAGACAGGAAAGGATAAAGGAACAGTCAAAGAGCTTATATTTATGGGAAAACAAAAGGTTCTTGTGATATGGCTTAAAGATACTACAGAGCATATAAAAGGAAAAATCTATAAAAAAGAAAGAGTTGGAACATATTGGGATGGATTCAGCTGGATTAATGTAACTAAAGAAGGCGGTGTTTTGTTTCCTATGGGGAAAAAGCCCGAAAGCCTTATTAAACAAATATTGGAAATGGCTACTGAACCAGGAGATTTTGTATTAGATTCATTTTTAGGCAGTGGGACCACTGCTGCCACAGCACATAAACTTGGAAGAAAATGGATAGGTGTTGAACTTGGTGAACACGCCTACTCTCATTGCAAGACAAGACTGGATAAAGTTGTAGATGGAACGGATCAAGGAGGTATATCAAAAGAACTGGATTGGCAAGGTGGCGATGGATACCACTTCTATGAGTTGGCACCAAGCCTTCTTGTGAAGAACGACAAGCTGCCGATTTATCAGATCAATCCGTCCTACACTTTCGAAATGCTCTGTGAGGCGATCTGTAAGATTGAGGGCTTCCGCTATAAGCCGCAGGATGTGCTCCACGGTCACTCTTCTGAGAAACGGTTTATTCACATCACTACGGAGTTTATTAACGCCGGATATATAAAATCGCTGTCCGCGCGGCTTGCCGAAGGTCAGTCTCTCCTGATCTACGGTACAAAGATTCAGTCGGATATGGTCTTGCCCGATAACATCGAGGTCAAGAAGATTCCGAAAGACCTTCTGGAAAAATGCGATTTTGAAAGCGAGGTGCAGTAAATGTCTGAGATAGTAAGCAAGATCAAATATGCAATGAGCCTAAGAACTCCGCAGGAGGAGGCTCTCTCTTACCTCGATGCCATCAGTTCGCATTGTGACTACAAGAAGGACAGCAAGGATGTTATTGAGGCAGCCGCATCGGAATACTGCGAGAAGCAGCGTAAGGTTAAAGCCGGGTTTGAGTTCCCATCCTTCTGCTATGCTATGGCCACGGGTATCGGAAAGACCCGTCTGATGGGAGCAAGCATCTATTATCTGTACAAAACGAAGGGCTACAAGCACTTCTTCATTCTTGCGCCCGGAAACACCATCTATGACAAGCTGCGTAAGGAATCCAATCCGAACCATCCGAAGTATATCTTCAAGGGACTTGAGGCGGAAATGGGCAGACCGAAGGTTTACGATGGCGAGAATTATGATACTTATCCCATAAAGTATGACCAGATGACTCTGATTGTTGAGAAGACTTCTGATATTCAGCTTTTCATATTCAACATCGGAAAAATCTTTAACAGCAAGACCGACACGCAGTTCAATTTCCATAAGTTCAAGGAAACGCTGGGTGCTTCCTTTGCCGATGTATTGGCGCAGTTTGACGATCTCGTTATCTGCATGGATGAGGCGCACCGTTATTATGCCCCGGCATCGATGAAAGCAATCAATTATCTGAAGCCGGTTCTCGGCCTTGAGTTTACCGCTACGCCGAAGTCCACATCAAATGTCATCTATGCTTATGATTTGGCTCGCGGCGCTGTCGAGGGTTATCTGAAAATTCCTGTTGTTATGGGACGCTCCAACATGGCGGGCTATAACCAGGACGATATTGAGGAAATGAAAATCAGAGACGGTCTTACACTTCACGAGCATCGCAAGGCTGTGCTGCGTGAATATTGCAGCGAAAATGACCTCGATTATGTAAAGCCGATTGTCCTTGTGGCCTGCAAAGATACGGATCATGCCAAGAAAATCCGTGCGCTGATAGACAGTGATGATTTCCAAGGCGGAAAGTATAAGGGTAAGGTTATTGAAATACATTCAAAGCAGACTGGCGAGGAGTCGGAAGAAAACATCCGCCTTTTGCTCTCTATAGAGAGTGCTTCTAACCCGGTCGAAATCGTTTTGCACGTTTATAAGCTGAAGGAAGGATGGGACGTCAATAATCTCTTTACGATTATCCCGCTCAACGCGGCAAAGAGCGATATCCTCGCTATGCAGACTATTGGTCGTGGCTTAAGACTTCCGTTCGGGGAACAGACCGGCAATGAAGACCTGGATTCTCTTGATATCGTTGCCCATGATCACTACAGAGAACTTGTAGACGAGATTAAAAGCAGTGATATCTTCCGTTATCGTGATCTTGATAAGACAACTGTTGAGCCTTCGGAGTCCGTAGGCGTATCTGCTACTGTGGACGATGGCCAGCTTTCTCTGCTGGATTTTGCGATTACGGCATCCGGCGTGAAGTCCTTTACCGAAGTTAGCAATCCGAAAACGCAGCTTGAGATTTATCAGGAATATGTAAAGAACTTTATGGCTGCTCAGAAGAAGGACAAGAATGAAGATCCTGGGCAGATGACCCTCTTTGACCTTCATCCTGAAATGCTTTCCGGTGATTCGGCTGAGAACACAGCACCCACGCAGGAACAGCCGCAGACAGCTACGAGCGGTAAAACCGGCAAACAGCCTCTTACAAAGGACGAGTTTGTAAAGGCGGTTTCAGAGTATTCGGCGAAAGCTATCTCTGTTCCCAAAATCCTCGTGCAGACCACTTCGGAGGTGAAGTTTAATCGTTTTGATGTGAAGCGCACAATCCCTGATTTTGAAGTGGCTATGGCTAAGATTGAGCGTTTTGACGCTATCAATCAGCAGCTTCTTTCTGTCGTGGATGCGCAGATTCTTGAGGTCAATGATGCCATGAACACGCTTGCTTGTATGCTCCTCGATTCCATCAGCGAGTTGTCTTATGACGATGCGGATTTTGTTATTGACGTGGTTGAGCAGTATTTGAGCCAGATACCCGGAGACGAAGAAAATAAGCGAAGAATCGTTCGTCGCTATGCTTCGTTGATCGTGTCCGATATCCGCAAGCAGATTTATGAGCATATGGATAGAAAAACACAGGATGTCCACATCATTCAGAAAGACCTTATCCTGTTCCGTAAGTTCGTGAAGAACGTCAAGGAGGATGGTAAGGTTAAGTACGATAAGCCGTTCACTGACAAGAGCAACATCAAGAAGTATCTATTTACCGGCTACAAGAAGTCATATTATCCGGCGAATGCTTTCGACAGCGACACGGAGCGTCAGTTCTCCATTATTTTGGAAGAAGACCCGGACGTTATCCGTTGGATCAAGCCTCCTCTTAATCAGTTGGGCTTATTCTGGAAAGCCGGTCAGCAGTATAATCCAGATTTTCTTGTGGAAACTACTGCCGGAAAATTCATGGTTGAGGTCAAGGCTCTGAATGAAGTGACATCGGATGAAGTCGTATCAAAGGCAAGAGAAGGCATAAAGTGGTGTCGCTTTGCGTCAACGGCAGACCCGGATCATAAGCCTTGGGAGTACAAGCTGATTTCAGATGACAACATTCATCTTGGTAATACCTGTAAATATACACTCGGTACGGCTCATGCCGTGAAGGAGGAGGCATAATGGCTGACAGATTTAAGTATTCGGAGGTCAGGCAGAAAATCATTGATGCCATAAGAACTGACCTTATCGGACCCAGAGAAAAGGAAGAGGTTCTTGAAGAGAATCCACGCTATGCCTATCTCGTGGGTATGCTCGATATTCAAAGCGATGATGAGGATTACTCTGGCGCCGGAGAGCAGGAAGTTGATGCTGATATGGCATTTGAGGATGGTGAGGATTTTACGGCCGGTGAGGATGACGACAACGAGCCTATTTCCACCACACATTTTCAACTGCCTTCGTCTATCGGTATCAGTTTCTACATCCAAAGTGATACCGAGAGCATCAACTTGGATGTGACGTGGGGAGACTATGTAAAGTCATCCGAGAAATATACAGGAAAGGATGAAAAAGAACATAGCCGTGCCATATATACGCGCCAGCCAATGGAAGAAATGGTTCATGTTCAGTTTAAGGATTTTACTCGAACGAAGGATTACCAGCTTGTCTGCGACTCCAATGTTCATGTTCATGTTTCACGTATTCCGCTGAAGGGCGGCTATTCTCTTGTGACGGCATATGTCATTAATAAGAGAAAAAATCCTGCCAACAGCGCGGAAGCGATTATGTTCCAGGTGGAGATCAAGGCTTATGCGGAGGACGGCTCTGCCGCGTTTATCGCAGAACATATTTGTAGAGAGATTCTTGCCTCCGATGAGTTTTATTTTGAGCAGCGTCCGATCATGGGACGTGGACGTGGTTGTGCAGCGGTTTGGGATACTCCTGTTGACGGAAGAACAACATATGTGAAATCAGCGTTTATACCAGAATATGAATTTCCGGGCGTTAGCGCCGCTTTGGATGGATTTGACCGATACTTCTTCTCGACATTTACCATGTCTGTAAAATCGAAAAAGGAAGAAACCATCGGTAAACTGAATACACTTGCAGAGTCTTACGAGAAGTGGATTAACTCTACGCTTCTGGGAAATGCAAGGATGAGCAATCCTGTTTTTAAGGATAAGATCGGCAACAAGGTTATTGAACGCTGTCAAGACGCTCTGAAACGTATCCGTGAAGGCATCAGTATTATTGAGACTGATGACATCTCATTCGAGGCTTTCTGCTTTATGAACCGTGTAATCTTCTTGCAGAACAGCATCAAGGGCTACGCAAAGAAGCACGGCACAGGGACAGAGTGCAATTTCCAGGATTTCATTAATCCGAAGAATCCTGATAATAACTTCGGATGGCGTCCGTTCCAGATTGCCTTTATTCTGATGAATCTTGCCGGAATCGTTGATCCGAAACATAAAGACCGTGAGGTCGTTGACCTGCTTTACTTTCCTACAGGCGGCGGTAAAACAGAGGCCTACCTTGGCCTTATGGCTTTCGCTATCGCCAACAGAAGACTCAGAGCGTCTGGTGGAGAGGATTACAATCGAGATGGCGGCGTGACCGTTATGCTCCGATATACGCTCCGTTTGCTTACCACACAGCAGAGAGACCGTATTACCAAGATGGTGCTTGCTGCCGAAATGATCAGGCGGCAGGCATACCCACAGTTTGGCAAAGAGCCTATCAGCATTGGATTCTGGGTAGGAGGCGGAGTAACGCCTAACAAATTCGATGAGTTTATTGAAAAGGCTGATAATCCACAGGCTGCAAGAAGCGCAAGAAACCATGTCTATAAGCAGCTTCTAACCTGCCCGTTCTGCGGAAAACCTCTCAAAGAAGAGAACTTTTATATTGACACTGACAAGAAGTCCATCGAGATTTTCTGTTCTGATCGGGATTGTCAGTTTTATAGATACAAAAACGACAGAATACCGATTCCGGTTTATCTTGTCGATGAAGAAATATACGCCAAGTGCCCGACTATTATTCTGTCGACCGTTGATAAATTTGCGCGCCTGCCTTGGGATGTGAATACGAATGCGCTCTTTGGCAGAGTGGACAGAAAATGCAGCCGAGATGGTTATGTTGCGATTGGAGCAGAACACGGACGCCACAATAAAACGGCTTCTTTGCCTGCGTCAACGATGGTCAATATTAGACCGTTCCTGCCGCCGGAATTGATTATTCAGGACGAGCTGCATCTTATTACGGGACCGCTTGGCACTGTTTATGGTGCCTATGAGACGATTATCGAGGATATGTGCATTCACGATGGCATTAAGCCGAAGTATGTCGTTTCAACAGCTACAATCAAGAATGCAGAGGCGCAGACCAGATGCCTTTACGCAAGAAAGAATACAACGCAGTTCCCACCGAACGGATTTGAAATCGGAGACAGTTTCTTCATCAGAGAGATTTCCGTAGAGGATGATCCGTTCCGAAAATATGTGGGCGTCTGTGCTCCCGGTCAGTCTGTTAAGACTGCCTTGCTGCGTGTTTACGCCATTATCCTGCAGGCGGCTTATACATACTCCCTCCAAGATGAATACAAGGATGTGATTGACCCGTACTATTCTCTTGTTGGCTACTTTAACAGTATTCGAGAACTCGGCGGTGCGGTCAGACTTTTACAAGACGACATTCCGAAGAGAATATATCGTATCAAGAATAAGTACGGCTTAGATAAGCAGCGGTATCTGAACCACAACGTGGAGATCACTTCCCGTATGTCATCGTACAAGATTCCTGAAAAGCTGAATCAGCTTGAAACGACTTGTGATTCAAAAGACTGTCTGGATACGGCTATCGCCACAAATATGATTGCTGTTGGTATGGACGTTGACCGTCTTGGATTGATGGTTGTGACTGGTCAGCCGAAACAGAACTCGGAATATATCCAGGCAACAAGCCGTATCGGGCGTGCATTCCCTGGACTTGTGGTTACGCTCTACAATGCGTACCGTCCGCGTGACTTATCGCACTACGAGAATTTTACCGGCTATCATTCCCAACTTTATCGTTTTGTCGAAGGAACAACGGCAACACCGTTCTCTGCCAGAGCAAGAGACCGTGTTATGCACGCGCTGATAATATCCGCAATACGTTTGAACTTCCCGAACATGGCAAATAATCCGGATGCGGCGGCTATTGGCTCACTAACCACGGAGCAGCTTGACTCAGTAAAGAAGCTGATAATTGACCGGCTTAATATCATCAAGCCGTCAGCACGAGCAGATGCGGAGGAAGAAATTGACCGCTTCATTGACTGGTGGAAACTTCAGGCAGCGCAGACGAAACCGCTGCGGTATTACGTTGTTGGAACTGAACGCTATAACAGGTTGATGAATCCGTATGACCAGCCGCACGATGAGAACGAAAAAGCTACACTTCGTTCCATGCGTGAGGTCGAGAGTTCTGCGAATATGTTCTATTACACGGAGGATTGACATGGCTTTTGATAATAATAAACTTGGAGAGTTACGTCCAAACCAAATCATAACCACCTTTGGCCCCGGCTCGGTAGTCGATGCGGTAAAGGACTCGGTTACGATTCTTGACATCTCCTACTGGAAACAGAAGGGAAAAAAAATAATCGACGGCAGGCTTGCGTCATACTTGGGCGTTGATTGCTTTTATATGCCTCGGACAAGTTTTTCGGGGGATGTTCCTGTTGTGACCTTCCCATACTGGCACGTATGCTCTAATTTAAAATGCGGCAAGCTGTTTGATGCCAGAAAATATTTTGACTTGGATAAGTATCTCAAGTATGGCGTCACTTGCCCTGAGTGCCATCGGCCTGCATATCCGTCTCGTTTTATCTCGATCTGCGAGGATGGTCATATGTCGGACTTTCCTTGGAAGTGGTGGGTACACAGAGGCGAGTCTGATTGTAACGGAACCTTAAAGATGTATTCGACAGGTAATACTTCCACGCTTGCTGATATGTGGGTAGAATGCTCCTGCGGCGCGAAACGCAGCATGAGTGGCGCAACGCAGCGAGATAACTTTGACGGCGTTTCCTGCCCAGGACATCATCCGTTTAGACCGAATGTGAAGAACCATAAGTGCAACAAGCCCATCATTCCATCACAGCGAGGTGCGTCTAATGTCTACTTTGCCGTGAGCAGAAGTGCGATTTCTATTCCGCCGTGGATTAATCCGTTGTATAACCTGATTGATGAGCATCTGCGTGATATAGAGCTTGCAAAGCAGCTTATGGGAGACGATGGAATAACCAAAATATATGAGATGTATTTCTCTGCTTACTCAAGGGATGAGTTTAATGATGCGCTTGAACGTCGCATGAGCAATATCAAAGAGTTCACTGAAATTAAGCAGATGGAATATAACGCCATCACACACCACAATGACCCTGCATATGAATCAAACAAGAAGCACTTCAAGGCTGAAGAGGACGCTCTGGCTGGTTATTTGCAGAAGTACTTCAGCCGCATCATCCGAGTGACCAGACTTAGAGAGGTTCGTGTCCTTCTTGGATTCACGAGAGTAGATGCTCCCGATCCGGATGCAGATGAGCAGCCGAATGTCGTAGCATTGAGCAAAGGCAAGCAAGAACGCTGGCTGCCTGCGGCAGAGGTAAATGGCGAGGGCATATTCATAGAATTTAATAAAGATACGCTTGCGACATGGCTTAACTTACCTGCAGTGAAAGGTTTGTCGGAAAAATATTCCGATTCCTACAGAGAGTTTTGCGAGTCAAAAGGTTGGACAATTACGGTTGTGAGAAATGCGGTTTATGTTCTGATGCACACATTTGCTCATTTGATGATTAAGCAGATGTCTATGTCATCGGGGTATTCTTCTTCAGCCATTAGAGAAAGAATCTACTTTGGAGATAAAATGGCCGGCATCCTGCTCTACACAGGAAGTTCTGACAAGGAGGGTTCACTCGGAGGTTTGGTTGAACTCGGCAATATCGATCAGATGACTAATCTAATGCGGGATGCTTTTCAGGAGGCTCTTGTTTGCACGAATGACCCTGAATGCATGAGCAATTTACCTGCTGGCAAAAACTCAAACGGTGCTGCCTGCCATTCATGCTGCATGATATCTGAAACGGCGTGCGAGAACGGAAACAGGATGCTTGACAGAGGCCTTGTTGTTCCTATTCCGGGACGTGAGGAATGCTCATATTTTAAAGAATTAGTAGGTGACTTATGCCAGGTGGAAATCTAAACAAAGAGATATTCTTAAATACGGTAAAAAGTGATGTGGCAAATGGAACGACTAACGCCGCGTCAATGCTGAAGCGAAGCTGCCCGGAATTATCTGATGCATATTGCGATAACATCATAGGAACGATTATTGATGCTATGAATATGTCCGAGGCAGAAAAGGTATCGCTCGTGGTCACGGCACCTCCGTCTTTTTCTATTAATGCGAGAACCACAATGAATGTGGTTCAGTCGATGATAAATGGAGCGGAAAGAAATATTCTGATCACGGGATATTCCTTATCTTCGTATTTCTCGGAACTGGTCGATACAATCGTTCTTAAAAGCCAGCGAGGGGTATTTGTGAAGTTCTTTGTGAACGATATTGACAAGCAGCCAGGATTCGATAAGATACTTCGGTACAAAGGACGGTTTCTGAGAATTTATAACTATCATCAGGAAGACGATAAAATGGCTGCGCTTCATGCAAAGGTTATTTCCGTTGACCAGCAGCAGACCTTAATAACATCTGCGAACTTGTCCTATCACGGGCAGCAGGGCAATATAGAACTCGGTACTCTGATAGAATCAAAGAATATAGCAAAGCAAGTGGATGATTGCTTCACACAGTTGGTTTTTAAGAAAGTGTTTTTTGAGGTTTAGATATATGAGTGATAATGAGCAATCACTTGAAGCAAAGGAATTGTTTGTAGAGGATATAATTAAAAGAATATGGCAGAATTCCCATTTCTATGGGGATAGGTTAAGTGACTGCAAAAGACTAAAGGAATTAGATGAGAATTTCCCTGCATTATTTATGTTCTTCGAAATAAGTGAGAATATATTTCGTTCAATCATGGATGATTATCATTCGCCGTTATATAAGATTTTTAGGAGATTGTATGATGAGAACAAGATCTCCTTGGACGAATATACATTTTTAAACGGCACGGTTGAAGAGAATAATGAGGGAGCATTCGATTGCAGTTATAGAGTTATAAGAAACAAATATATGCATGATGATTTAGATGCAATGGCACTTGAAATCAATGGAGTTATGCATATGTTTTCTGAAAAAGATACTGCTGGAATATTATACGGTATTCTATTTGAAAAAGTTTTAAGAATAATCCACAGGTTGATATCATAATTAGACATAAAAACAGAAAGATTAGAAGAGCCAATAAGAAAAATATGAAGAATGTTGTAAATCTTGAGTATAAAGATGACTATGTACAGAGCGCTAATACGCTATTCCATTTCATGAAACAGCGCGATTTTTTATTCAAAGCGATAGATAATTGTGCTCTTTTTCCGCGGTATTGTATTGAAGATGTGGAGTATATGGGATTGTCCGATTCATTAAACAAACAAATAAAAGAGATCGCAGTGTTACAAAAATGCTTTTGCGATATACCGTTACATAAATTGACCGAAAAGTTTGATATACATTTTGAAAAAAATAGTTCTATTAGTGGAGAGGAACTGCAGAGGATTGATGAAAATGATTTTAATACGCATACCAAATGCTATGGAGAGTTTGCTATAGGATTTGCAAAGTCATGGAGTGTAAAGCACGGCCTTCAACCTGTGCTGTATATTAATGGGGAGTCGGATTTCTTACAGGATTTTAGAAGAGTGTTTAATCATATAATGAACATAGATGATGTGGACGACATTTTTGTGGATGATCTGCTTGCACGAATGGCATTTATGAAGCCTCTTCGCGGAATCATGAAAAGGAGTGTTGATGGAAGAACAATTTCATTAGATAAAAACTTCCATGATGAAAAGGAATGGAGATTCATACCCGATGAAGAGTTCCTTCGTGATAAGAACCTTGAGAGGGTGATTGCAAAGAAGACGATACAGGCTAATCTTACAGCAATCAATAGGAATATAGAGATGCCGTCATATTCACCCATATGGCTCAAATTTGAATATGAAGATATAAAATACATTATTGTTCCAAATCACACAGAGAAACTTGCTCTAATAGAACATATTATAAATAGGTTCGGTGAAGACATAGGGCGCGACAACGATAAATACATTCTGATAAGCAAGATACTTGTTTTGGATGATATAAGAAGGGATTGGTAAAAGTGGCTAATAAACTACGAAATCTATTTGATGAAGAAAAGCAAGAACTTACAGGGAAAGTAAGCTTTCAAGACATAGAGAAGTATAATAGCTTTGTTGCCGCAATAGAAAAAACCACGAAGGAAGGTATTCCAACTGCTGTTGATGGCATTAGTGGAATTAGCATCTCTTTTAAGGATGGAAACAGTCAATATCCATTGGAGAGTAATGATAATGTGACAAACGTGATCATATATCCTTGCGAATCCCCGGTTAATATTGATGTTGAAACAGATAAAGGGAAAAGGACTCTCAGATTCTTAAAAAAACAATTGGAAAACAAGACCGTATTAGAAACCATAGATAAAAAAGGAGCTGACATCAAAATAGTTTATGATCTTAAAGAAAAGAAAGTAACTATAAACTATAATGCAAAATACATAGAGGCAAGTTGCCTTGATGAGCTTGTAGACTACTTTAATACGCTATACTTTTTTTCAAAGAAAATGTTTAGAACAGAAATGGAAAGCGAGGAGGTAGAATCTATACTTAATTATTTTTTGGTTAATGTTATATATCTTGAGCAATTACAAGAACTCTCAAAGAAGCTGGAAATTCAAATATTGCCCTCGGCTATTAAAGATATTGAGGATGATGATCTTTTCGTTGAACGACTATTCTTTTCTTTGGTTGAGAATAAGGTTCTAAGGAGTAACCGAAAGGTTATGTCAATGAACAATATTTCATTTGTTGGAGATAAGAGACCTGGCGATAATCCGATGATAGTAACCTATTTAGAGCAGGGAAAGGTTTCATTATGTGGAAAAGAGGTTAATGTCTTTTTTGTAAATATGGCATTTAATATTGTAGTAGATAAAGAAGAGATTCTGGAAAATGGTGATAGCAAGCTATTTTTTAAAGATATGGAAAATGATCCCATGTATATTTCCAGTAAAATACTATTGAGCGAAGAAGAAGCAAAAAAAGAATTAGAGGATGCACTGGATAACAAAGAACCCTATGTTGCCGCAAAAACACTGGGTGAATGTATACGGGATCGATATGATAATTATAGAACCAGTAAAGTAGTATAAACGATTTTGGTAGGGCAAATTACAATGATTATACGAAGGATATTAGGGAGACCACGGAGTATCTGGAGATATTATTGCGAAATCTTTTGTTGGGCGAAACAAATGAACTTAAGAACAGATATCTTGATGTTAGGTGGAAAACAATAAAACAGGACTATGGAGAAAATGGTCAATTGGAAAACTAAATTCCAGTTGCCCTGTCTCACTGACTGGAACTTACTATTGCAAGGATGAGGGGTGGAAGTAACTTCTCCAAACACCCCTGAATGGTATTGATACCAGCCATAGAAACTTTTACTGTGTAGCGTATAATAAAAATACCTATTTCCATATATTCTACAAGGACAGCAAGCACACAGCAGAGCGCGAGAAATTCGAGCAGAAGATTGACCACATGGAAGCGTTCCTTAAAAAGAACCAGGGCAAGAAGATTCCTCCGAGTCCAAACATTGAAAAGTATTTTGAACTTATCATGTATAACAAGGGCAAGGAAGATGAACGTCTTGTGACATGGACGGAACGCACTGATGTTACAGACAGGGAAATAGCCCTGTGCGGATACTTTGTAATCATAACATCTGAGAAGATGACAGCTGAAGAAGCGATTGACCTCTATAAGAGCAGGGATGTTTCAGAGAAACTGTTCCGGGGTGACAAGTCATATATGGGTGCAAGGGCAGAAAGGGTCTATGGCAATGAATCACTTGAGACCAAACTCTTCATTGAGTTTATAGCCCTGATCATAAGGAACAAGATATATACAAGTCTTAAGGATGAGGTAAAAGACAGTGGCAACAAAGAGAATTACATGACAGTTCCAGCAGCGCTTAAGGAACTGGAAAAGATAGAGATGATAAGATCCTCTGACAGGATATACAGAATGGATCA
>JAEEGL010207394.1_pt1 | contig 22400 bp, 21 predicted proteins | sample 9134231 | NCBI WGS metagenome assembly JAEEGL01 (sample SAMN16246548, study PRJNA631951) | gut metagenome | biome: gut microbiome; feature: rumen; material: fiber-attached | host: Bos | place: Iran: Karaj | collected 2018-10
GGTTTAAAATCTTTCTTTAATTCTCCCATTACATCTTTCTTGATATTCTCATATTCTTTCTTTTTATCATCTTCTGATGAAGATTTAAATCCTAATGTCTTTTTATCTGTTATATGACTAGCACCTTCATTTGATGTCATTATAATTATTGTATTTTTGAAGTTTACTAATCTTCCTTGACTATCAGTAATTCTACCATCATCTAATATTTGAAGAAGTATATTAAATACATCTGGATGAGCTTTTTCTATTTCATCAAATAGTACTATTGAATAAGGATTTCTTCTTACTGCTTCAGTAAGCTGTCCTCCTTCATCATATCCTACATATCCTGGAGGAGCTCCAACTAATCTTGATACATTAAAGCTTTCCATATATTCAGACATATCTATTCTAACCATATGTCTTTCATCATCAAATAACTGTTCAGCAAGAGTTTTTGCTACTTCAGTTTTACCTACTCCAGTAGGTCCTAAGAATATAAAGGAACCTATTGGTCTTTTAGGATCTTTTATACCAGCTCTTGCTCTTATAATAGCATTACTTACTAAGTGTAAAGCGTTATCTTGGCCTTTTACTCTTTTTTTCATATTGTTTTCTAGATTTAGTAGTTTTTCTCTTTCTCCGCCGACTAATTTACTAATAGGAATATTAGTCCATTTAGAAATAATAGCTGCTATTGATTCATCATCTATAGTATCACTTAATATATCTGATTTATTTTGTTTATTAAGTTCTTCTAATTCTTTTTCTATAGTCGGTATTACTCCGTGACGAAGTTTAGCGGCGGACTCTAAATCATATGTATTTTCAGCTTGTTCTAGTTTAAACTTATTTTTTTCTAATTCTTCTTTTTTAGATTTAATAAGTTCATTTATACGTTTTTCTTCTTCCCAGGCTTTTCTTAAATTACTTTCTTCTTGTTTTAATGTGGATAACTTATTTGTTATTTCTTCTATACGTTTTTTACTTAAGTCATCTTTTTCTTTTTTTAGAGAAGTATATTCTATTTCAAGTCTCATTATTTCTCTTGTTAATTTATCAAGTGATGCTGGTACAGAGTCCATTTGTACTTTAATAGTAGCACATGCTTCATCTACTAAGTCTATTGCTTTATCAGGAAGAAATCTATCTGTTATATATCTATCTGATAAAGTTGCGGCTGATACTAAGGCAGAGTCCTTTATATTAACACCATGATATACTTCAAAACGGTGTTTTAGTCCTCTTAGTATAGTTATTGTATCTTCTACTGTAGGAGCAGATACTAGTACCTTTTGGAAACGACGCTCTAGTGCTCCATCTTTTTCAATATATTTTCTATATTCATTAAGTGTAGTTGCACCTATACAGTGGATTTCTCCTCTAGCTAGCATTGGTTTAAGCATATTAGAAGCATCCATTGCTCCTTCTGCTCCTGCACCTACTATCATATGTATTTCATCTATAAACATTATGATTTTACCATCACTATTTTTTATTTCTTTTAATACATTTTTAAGTCTTTCTTCAAATTCTCCTCGGTATTTTGCTCCGGCTATTAAAGAACCCATATCTAGTTCCCAAATAATTTTATCTTTTAAACTATTAGGAACATCTCCTTTAACAATTCTTTGAGCTAAACCTTCAATAATAGCTGTTTTACCTACCCCTGGTTCACCTATTAATACTGGATTATTTTTAGTTTTTCTAGAAAGTATTCGTGTTATAGATGCTATTTCATCATTTCTTCCTATAACAGGATCTACTTTTCCATCTTTTACACTTTGTACTATATTACGTCCATATTTTTCTAAAACATTTTCATCTTTATTTTCAAAATCCATAGGTATCCCTCCTTTTTATACATCTTAATTATATCACTCTTTTAGCACTTGTCAATAGTGAGTGCTAATTATAAGAATTGAGTCTTTCTGCTAAAGTAATAATAAATTCTTTATTAGTTGGTTTACTTTTAGATAAGGATAAAGTATTACCAAATATCTTTTCAAGTAGATCTATATCTCCTCTTGAAAAGCATAGTTCTACTGCATGTCTAATAGTTCTTTCTACTCTTTGTATAGTAGTATGATTTATATTTGCTAATTCTTTATATATTTCATTTATATGTCCTTTATAGTAGTTATTATTTATTAAGGATACTCCTTCTTTAATATAGTTATATCCTTTTATATGAGATGGTATTCCAATTAAATGAAGAAGATTACTTATTTTAGTATCAGTTCCTTTTATACTTTTATTATTTATACGCATTATTCTTTCTTCTAAATCTTCATAATCAAATGGTTTTAATATATAAGATTTTACTCCTAATTCTGATACTTCTCTTATTATAGAAGCTATATTAACATTAGTTGTAACAATAATATCTTTTTTAATATTTCTTATTTTCATATAATACAAAATAGACATTCCGCCTTTTAAAGGCATAACAAGATCCATAATAATTAAATCATAATCATTATAGGTATTAATAATATTTAAAGCACTTAATCCATCATATGCTTCATAAGTAATAATTATTTCATTACTTCTTTTAAAGTATTCTTTTAATTCTCTTACACTATTAACATTATCTTCAATTACCATTACTTTTATCATAAATCCTCCTATAAAAAAATAGATAACAATTCCTTGTTATCTATTTACTTTCATATAAACAATTTTATTAGTATTATTTGTTTTCATTTTCTTTAAAAACACCTCTTACTGTTTTGCGTATTGTTTCTAAGAAGCCATTTTTAATATTTTTCTTTTTACCATACTGCGGAGTACTTCTAATAGCTTGTTTATATACATCTAGTACTCTTTCAGCAAAGTATTTTGATGAATACTGCTCAGCATTTATTCTAGCTTGAACTCCATATTTTTTAAGCATAGAAGGATTCTTTATAAATTCTTCTACAGCTTCTATATATTCTTTCTTAGATTTAAATAGTTTACCATTTAAATCTTCAATAATAACTGTTCTAAAGCTTTCATCATCTACCGCTACTACTGGAAGTGATGCTGCCATAGCTTCAATAACTGTTAAACCTTGAGTTTCTGATTTAGATGCAGTTGCAAAGATATCAGCAAGCTGATAATACTTTGTTACCTCTTCCCAAGGTACTTTACCTGTAAAGATAACATTTTGTTCTATCTTTAGTTTTCTTGCTAAAGCTTTATATTTATCTATATCAGGTCCATCTCCTACTATAAGAAGAGTACAGTTATATTTATTTACTAATTTTTTATGAGATTCTATTAGTACATCTACACTTTTTTCTTCAGCAAGACGCCCTACAAACATAATAGTAAAACTATCTTTAGATAAACCTATTTTATTTCTAAGTTCATTAAGTTCTTTTTCTTTAAAGTTTTCTTTATAGAATCTATCTACTTCTATACCGGTAGGTACAATATGTATATTCTTAGAAAAATGATATTTTTCTTTAAATAAATCATATGTCTTTTTAGTTGGTACTATAAGTTCTGTTGCAGTTTGATCACAGTAGAAGTTTGTTAAATACTCTACTATTTTCTTACTAGGAGTATCAAAATATCCTTTAGTAATATAATGAACATAATCTTCATACATAGTGTGATATGTATGAACTAGTGGAATATTAAGTTGTTTTGCTATTATTCTAGCAAATGTTCCTACTCCAAATTCTGTTTGAGAGTGGATTACATCTAAATTCCATTTCATTATTTTTCTTACTGCTTTAATAGGATATGCTCCTGTTAAACGGTAATCATATATTCCTATAGGAATACCAGGTATTCTTATTATATGGTCATTATTTTCATATTTATATTTAATAATATCATCATTAACAGTAACAATATATACTTGGTGTCCTAGTTTAGTTAAGGCTTTTTCAAGCATTGCTACGCTAGTAGATACACCATTTATATATGGAGGATATGTATCAGTAAATATACCTATTCTCACTATTTTTCACCAATTACCTTTATACCTGGTAGTTCTTTTCCTTCAAGTAGTTCTAGACTTGCTCCTCCGCCTGTTGAAATATGAGTAAACTTATCTTTATATCCAAGATTAATTGCTGCAGAAGCTGTATCTCCTCCGCAAATAATTGTTTTAGCATCAAGTTTACTTAAGTAATCAAGTAAACTCTTAGTACCACCAGAGTATACTTCTTCTTCAAACATACCTACTGGACCATTCCATACGACTAACTTACAATCTTTTAAAATATCTTTAAATACTTTAACAGATGCTTTACCAATATCTAGTCCTATTTCATTATCTTTTATATCATTTATAAATATTTCTCTTACATCAGTAGGAGTATCTATACATGTTGATACTACATTATCTATAGGAAGTATTATTTTATCAGGATACTCTTTTAATATTCTTTCACAAAAAGAAATATTTTCACTATCAAGAAGTGATGCTCCTATAGGTAGACCACTAGCTTTTAAGAATGTATAAGCCATTCCTCCACCTATAATAATATAATCAGCTTTATTTACTAGGTTTTCAATAACACCTATTTTATCACTTACTTTTGCTCCTCCTAGTATTACTGCATAAGGATGATCTGGATTATTAAGTGCTATATCTAAGTTTTTTAGTTCTTTTTCAATTAAGAATCCTATTCCACTTGGCAAAATAGATGCTATTCCTACGTTAGAAGCATGTGCTCTATGAGCAGTACCAAATGCATCATTAATAAAGATATCTCCAAGTGATGCCCAGTACTTACCAAGATCAGAATCATTACCACTTTCTTTGTTACCATCTAAATCTTCAAAGCGAGTATTTTCTACTAAAATTACATCTCCAGCTCTCATTTCATTTACAGCATCAGTAAGTATTTCAGATCTAGTTTCATCTACAAACATTACTTCTTTATCAAGTAGTTCACTTAATCTAAAAGCAATAGGTTCTAAAGTATTCTTTTCTTTATCTTCTACTGTTTTTACTCTTCCTAAATGAGAAAGAAGTATTACTTTAGCATTATTTTCTATAGCATAATTAATTGTTTCTAAACTTTCTCTTATTCTATTATCATCAGTAATTATTCCATCTTTAATAGGAACATTAAAATCTACTCTAATAATTACTTTTTTATCATTAAGATCAAAATCTCTAATTGTTTTCTTCATAAGTCTCTCCTAACTAACTATCATAATTATACAATTTTTATAAAAAAGAGTAAATAAAAAGGAATTATTAAATAATTCCTTAATTTACTGAGACAGTTCTAGTAACTGATAATTCTTTATATGTATAAGTTATTGTGTAAGTACCAGCACCTATTGTACTAATAGAAGAAACAGCTGTTCCTCCTTTAGTAATACTAGTAGTTGCAGTAGCTCTTACAATCATACCATTTTCATCTAGTATTAAATAACCAGGATCAGTATAAGTACTACCAATAGATAGTTCAATAGTTTCTTTTCCTTGTAATAAAAGATAATCAGTTCTAAGAGGTGCTCCTACGCAGCTAGTACTTAATAAATCCATTGCAGATTCATCTACTATATACTGATAAGATCCTCCTACGTTTTTTATAGTAAGTGGTAATTCATTAGGAAAGCAAGTAGTTTCATCAAGAGGATTTTCTATATCATCACTTGCAAAACCAGATAATTTAACTATACCTAGATTAATAGTAATAGAATTACCATCTTCTGGTAAAAATCTAGCATTTGCATCTCCCCAAGTTTTAAGACTACCCTTTATAGAATCAATTTGAACTTTATATAATCTTTCTTCATGCATACCTATTAAAGAATTAATAGATGGAATAGCAATTAGTGAAATAACACCTAATATTATTATAATTCCAAGTAATTCTATTAAAGTAAATCCTTTCTTATTCATACCATCACCCTATTTATTTTAAACTCATTAAATATTTAGCAGTTCTAACCATTTGACTAGTATAACCATTTTCATTGTCATACCAAGCAACTACTTGTACTTGATATAAATTATCACATATTTTATTAACCATTGTTTGTGTAGCATCAAAAAGTGATCCTTCAGTTATACCAACGATATCTGATGAAACAATTTGTTCATCATTATACCCAAAGCTTGCATTTTCTTTAGATTTCATAAACTCATTAATTGCTTCTTTAGTTATATCTTCACCTTTAACAACAGCAACTAAAATTGTTGAAGAACCTGCTGGAACCGGAACTCTTTGTGCTGAACCTATTAATTTACCATTAAGTTCTGGTATAACAAGTCCAATCGCTTTTGCTGCTCCTGTTGAGTTAGGAACAATATTAATAGCTCCTGCTCTTGCTCTTCTTAAATCACCTTTACGATGTGGTCCATCAAGAATCATTTGATCTCCAGTATAAGCATGGATTGTTGTCATAATTCCACTTTTAATTGGAGCAAATTCATTAAGCGCCTTAGCAAGTGGTGCAAGGCAGTTAGTAGTACAAGATGCTGCACTAATAATATTATCATCTTTAGTTAAAATATTTTCATTAACACCGTATACTACTGTTGGTAAATCATCTCCAGCAGGTGCTGAGATAATTACTTTTTTAGCTCCGGCATTAATATGTGCCATTGCTTTTTCTTTAGATGTATAAAAACCTGTACATTCAAGTACTACATCTACATCCAAATCTTTCCAAGGACAATTATTTGCATCTTGTTCTTTATAGATAATGATTTCTTCACCATCTACAATTATTGAATTATCTGTATATTCAATAGAATGTCCTTCATATCTTTTTTGAGCAGAATCATATTTAAGTAAATGTGCTAGCATTTCAGGACTTGTTAAGTCATTAATTGCTACTACATCATACCCTTCTAGGTCAAACATTTGTCTAAATGCTAAACGACCAATTCTACCAAAACCATTAATTGCTACTTTTATCATGTAAAACCCTCCTAGTCTTCTTTAAATCCACTTCCACCAATAAATTCTCTTAAGATAGAATCTTTTGGAACACAATCACTTGGGATTGATAAGAAGTTTCTTAAAAAATTAATTAATCTTATAGCTTCTGGATATGCTGGATCATCTTCTGTTACAGAGAATAAAAGTGGTTCAGCATATGTTTTAAGTACTCCTAGTTCATAAACTAAAGCAGTATTTATAACCATATCAGCTTCATCTTGGAATGGGAATATATAGTTTTCTTCTCCAAAAGAAATATTTCCCCACATATTAAGTGTTTCTGTTGCTAAATGACCTCGATGTCTATTATCTCTTACTATTCTTCTTAATTTTCTAGTATCACTCGTATGAATACGATTGTGATCATCAATATTAAGTTGTGTAAGAGGACTAATATATATTTTAAATTTATTTTTTCTATCAATAGCAGCAGTTAAATCTTCATTTAAAGCATGTATTCCTTCTATGATGATAATATCATCATCACCAAGTTTAAGCCATCTATTCTTGTATTCTTTCTTTCCTAAAATAAAGTTATATTGTGGAAGAAGTACTTTCTCTCCTTCAAGCATTTTAGCAAGTTGTCTATTAAATAAATTTAAATCTAAAGCATTAATTGATTCAAAATCATAATCTCCATTTGGAAGTTTTGGAGTCTTTTCTCTATCTAAGAAATAATCATCTGTAGATAATCTATGAGTTTTTAAACCATATGTTTGTAAATATACAGCTAGTTTTTTAGCAGTTGTTGTTTTTCCTGATGAAGAAGGACCAGCCATTAAAACAATTTTAACTCTTTTACGATTTTCATTTATTGCAAATGCTGCTTGAGCAAGTTGATTTTCAAAATTAGCTTCTGCAAGTCTAATAATTTCATCATCTTTACCATAAGAAATAATTTCATTTAAATCAGCAGCACAATTAACACCTATTTTTTCACCCCATCTAGTATAATCTAAGAATTTATCAAATACCATTTTATGGTGAACATAATCTAAAGTGCATTCTGGATTAAGTACTGTAGGTATTGAAAGTACAAATCCATTATCCTTAATATATGTTAATTTAAAACTATCAATTACTTTAGTACTAGATGCCATTTCATTAAAGAAATAATCATAATAATCATCTAATCTATATAAATTAACATAACTATTACTTATATATTTAAGTACATTTACTTTATCCATTCTTTTTTCTTTTTTGAAATATTTAATAGCATCCATTCTTGATACAGATAGTCTAGTAAATTTTAAATCTTCATCTACTATCTTATGCATTTCTACTTCAATATCTGCAAGTAAAGCTCTATCTAGTTTCTTTTTACCATTAAGTTCGCAGTAGATACCTCTATCTATAGAGTGTTCTATACGTACATCATTATCAAATCCAAGTAAACGATGTACTGCTACAATAAGTATCATTTGAGCACTTGCTGAGTATACATTATTACCTTGGAAACTAGATCTATCTACAAAGTCTATATCGCACTTTTTTTCTACTTCTTTATTAAGATTTACTACTAAATTATCAACTTTAGCAGCTAGTATTGGATAATTAAAATATTTTTGAAAAGATGTTGCAATTTCTTCAAGCGTAGTATCCGCAGGGAAATCCTTTACTATCTTATCTCTAAATGTAACTTTAACTAATCTATCCATTTTATCTACCCTCTTTATCTAATACTTATTTTATCAAATTTTAAGTTTTTTGTATATAACAAATAAAAAAAGATAGTATAAAACTATCTTATAAGATACTAGAAAAATCTTCACCTTTTAGATTTGATACTACTTCTATATTATTAATAGTCTCATCTATTAGTGATTCATAATCGAAACTGTTTTCATATTTAATACATTTATCTAAATTAGGATTAATTACTGGGTGTCTTGGAAGGAATATAGTGCAGCAATCTTCAAAAGGAAGAATACTTGTTTCATATGTTCCTATTTTATTAGATATATCTATTATTTCTAGTTTATCCATACATGCTACTGGTCTTATAACAGGCATATTTGTAACACTATTTATTACATACATACTTGTTAGTGTTTGACTTGCTACTTGTCCTACACTTTCACCATTTATAATAGCATGTGCTTTTATTTTTTTAGCATATTTTTCTGCTATACGATACATCATTCTTCTCATAATAGTTATATTATAATCAGAAGGACAATTTTTATATATTTCTTCTTGAATCTTTGTAAAAGGAACTACATGTACTTTAATATTACCTGAGTATTCATTAATAATATCAGCAAGTTTAATTACTTTGTTTTTAGCTTCTACGCTTGTATGTGGAGGTGCTTCAAAATATAAACAATCTATATCAATACCTCTTTTTAAAGCAAGATATCCTGCTACTGGTGAATCTATTCCACCACTAAGCATAAGAAGTCCTTTTCCTTGTACTCCTACTGGATATCCACCAGAACCTGCTATTTCATTTAAATAAATAAATGTCCCTTCTGGTCTTATTTCAATATGAATTCTAAGATCTGGATTATGTACATCTACCTTACAGTCAAAATTGCGAAGTACATGTCCACCTATTACATTATTAAAATCCATAGAACTTATTTCAAATCTTTTATCTGCTCTTTTAGTTTCTACTTTAAAAGTTTTAAATGTTTCTTTTTTAAGTATTTCACTTATTTTTTCTTTTATTTCATTAGTATCATTATTAGTCTTATGACATATTACTACGCTATGAATACCAAATATCTTAGATAATTTACTTGCTATAGAATCTATATCTTCATCATCACATGTTATGTACATACGAACTCTATCATATACCATATTAAAGTTATAATCACTAAGTAAACTCTTTATATTATTAGCAAGTAATTTAATAAACATTTTTCTATTTTCTTTCTTAGTAGTAAGTTCTCCATACTTAATTAATATTAATCTTTCCATAGTATTCCTCCAAACCGGTGATATTATATCATTTTAGAAAAGAAAAAGAAATATAAAAATATTTCTTATACTCTTTTACCGTATCTTATGTATTTACAAGTAGTTTTATTCTTTATAAAAGAATTAAATGAACTTTCTATATTATTCTTAGTTATTATATAAGCATCATTTACAGAAGTATATATATAATAATTATCATCAGTTTCTATTATCTTATATAATTCATCATATTTAACTTTTAAATTCATTCTTTTAGTCTTAATAGTAAAATAATTTTCATAGAATAAATAAGATATATTAGATTCTCCTAAAAGTTTATTACTAGTATATAAACGTTTACATCTAATTTTAGGAGCAATTATTCCGACCATTAAGAAGTTAGCAAATAATATAAATGAAATTAGTAAATAAAGTACTAAATCATTTATCATATAAATAAATACTGTTGATATAGAAAGTATTGCAAGTAGTAGCATTATTAAATTAGTAAATACATGCTCTGAATTATTATATTCATACATAAGTGAAAATGCTGAATAGTTATATTCACTTTCTGTTTTATATAATAGTCCTATACTATCATGGTCATCAAATCTATCATGTAAATATTTAAAAAGTAATTCATGTTCCTCACAGTATGGTACATACTCAGGATCATGATTCTTATATATTTGTTCTAAATATTCATAATATACATATTTAATATCAGTAAGTTCAGATATTTGAAGTTTGGTATTTTCTACATCTAAATCTTCTGTTACTAAATATACGTCATCTAAACAATTTAAGCTTCCACCAGCAAGATCTTCTTTTCTTCTAACAGAGAATAAGTATTCTAAATCTTCTGGCTTTTTTATTATATGTAATTCTTCCTTTAATTCACGAAGTGCAGTTGTAATATTATCTTCCCCTGCTTTTACGTGTCCAGCACATGATATTGCCCATAAATTAGGAAGAGTATCTTTTTTAGGAGATCTTTTTTGAACTAATATTTCTTTATTAGAGTTTACCACCCAAATATGAACAGTACGATGTAAATCACCATCTCTTAATATTTCTTCTCTACTCTTTTGATATAATACTTTTCCTTTTTCATTTATTACATCTAGTATTTCCATAGTGCCTCCTAATTAAAAGTGAAAAGATTAATTCTTTTCACTTTCATAAAATCCTATTAATTTGTTATATATGCCAGGTTCTACTTTACTTAAAGCATTTACAGAATAATCAAGTGATCTTTGATAATCCCCACTAAAGAAAAGTGCTTCTGAATGTGATAAGTGTTTATCTAGTTCAGGATAATCAGAACGATATCTATTTCCATATACAATAGCCATTTCTGAGAATCTAGCAAACTTAATCATATCTTTAGTTTTAGTAAGTAGTTTTAAAACTAAATCTCTTGCTGTATCTACTCTAGTATTAAGTACTTCTATTGTAATAGGTTTCTTTTCAAGTTCTACTGAAACTTCTTTAATAGCTGCTTGAGCTTCTGATAATTCTACATAGTAACTATCAGGTATAACTGGGAATTTGTATTCACGTATTTTAGCTTTTGCAGTTTTAAGAATAATCTTAATTTCTTCAAGTTGTTCTCTAGCTCTAGCTTCATCATCTTTCATAGAACCAATAGTATCTAGTGTTGAATCTAAACTTTCTTCAATAGCTGATAATCTTACTACTAAAAGTTCTAATTCTTTATATAATTTAGAATAAGCAAATATAGGATTACTTGTATGATCCATTAATGCTTTATAATCAACATTTAATTTCTTAAGTTCATCATTAATTCTATTAAGTGTTTCCACATCTTTATCATTTAAATCATATAAATTCTTTATTTCTTCTAATTGTTTAAAAATATCATTAACTAGTTTATTAATACTATTAATCTTTTTATCAAATGATTTAAGTGTTTCTTCATATACTTTTCTAGCTTGTTTCTCTTTTTCAAAATCATTAAATAATCCTTCAAAGTATTCATTAAGTACTTTTAGTTCTAATAAACTATCTTCAATATTAAGTACTTTAGCTCTAGTTAAAATATCATTTATTTTCTTTTCAGCTTCTTCAATATTATAATCAACATTTAAGTAGTCTAAAGGATATCCTGCTGCTACCATTTGATCATTAATATTTTTAATATCAGCCATCTTTTTAGGAATTAGTGTTACTGCCATTAATACTATAGAAGGCATTTCATCTATAATAACTGCCATATGATCTAGCATTTCTTCTATAGATACAGTTATTTGATTTAATTCCTGTATTTGACTATTTTCTATTACTCTTTCAAAGTCTTCAAATCTTTTAGCAATATTTTCAAATTGTAAAGATATAGACTCTTCTACTACTCCGTAGTCATCCTTAGTATTTTGAAATTTATCATATAATTCGCGATATCTAGTTTTAAGACCAGTTATAACAGATCTATTTCTTTCTTCACTAGTTGTAACTTGTCTTATTTCTTCAAGTAAGTACTCAGCTGTAGTTCTTACTTTATATATTTCCATTTCAAGTTTAGCTATTTTATAGATAGTAGATTTATAATCTTTTTGAGATAAAGTATAAGTTGCTTCTAGAAGCATATCTGATATTTTAGGAATTTGTACTTCACTAATATCATCAAAACGATTCTTCCACTCATTATACATAACATTTAGTTTTTCATTGCTTCTATATCCCTCTATTTTAGCAAGTTCAGGAATTATAGGAGTACTAGAAATTTTATTCTTTTCAACATCAAGTTTATCTAACTCTTTTTTAAGCTTTTTCTTACGAACTGCACGTATAATAATTATAATAACTATAATAAATAAAACTGTAAAAGAAGATATTGCAATCCCATATAGTAATATATTATCTTTCATACATTCACCTCGCTATTATAACTATATCATATTTATTAATTTTTTTAAATATATTTATAAAATTATTAATTTTTTAAAGTAGTTTTAAGCGTAGAAAATGCTTGACTTTTCAAAGGAAAATATATATAATCTTAATTGCGTATGAATTAGCAGCGCCAAATAGAAAATTATAACGTGTTTATTACCTACAGGGTTTATTGTGTAACTTTTGCTGCAAAGCGAAGATATTAGAATATGACACCCTATAATTTGACTATTAGGTCTCTAGATTTATATGAAATAAAGAAGGAGGAAAGAAATATGGCAAGATATACTGGACCAAGTTACCGTAGAGCTCGTCGTGTTGGTTTCTCAATTACTGAAACTGGTAAAGAGTTAGCTAAAAAACCAAACAGACCTGGTCAACACGGTGATAAAAGAGCTGGTAAACAATCTAACTATGGTGCTCAATTAGCTGAAAAACAAAAAGTTAGATTTATGTATGGTGTTAATGAAAAGCAATTCAAAACTATCTTTAAAGAAGCTGGTAAAATGAAAGGTGTTCATGGTGAAAACTTCTTAGCTTTACTAGAATCTAGATTAGATAACTTAGTTTATAGAATTGGTTTCGCTACTACTAGAAATGGTGCTAGACAATTAGTTAACCATGGACATATTACTGTTAACGGTAAAAAAGTAGATATCCCTTCATATAGATGCGTTCCTGGTGACGTTATTGCTATTAAAGAAGGCGAAGACTTAAAAGTAGTAAATGAAGCATTAGAATCATTACACAATAGAGTTGAATTTGTTACATTTGATGAAGCTAAAAAAGCTGGTACTTTCGTAAGAGTTCCTGCTCGTTCTGAATTAAATGCTGAAATCAATGAAGCATCAATCGTTGAATTCTACAACAGAGGTTAATAAAAAGAAGCATATGCTTCTTTTTTTGTGCATAAAAAAAGATAACTAATGTTATCTTAACTATTTCTAATTATACTAATATAATTATTTACTCTACTAGACCAGTTAGGGTCTTCTGCATAAACACGGTTCATCTCTTCAGCAGTAGTCATTCCTCTAGATACATAAGTATTTTTTAAATTATTCATATATCTACTAATACCAGAATCTAACGAGTTAAACCCTGCATAACTTCCTCCCCAGCAAGAATAATCTCCATATCCTTTCATTCCACCTATGTTATTACAATCTCTTACCATAGCAGAGCAGTTCCAATAACAACCAGTTTCTTGAAGTACTATAGCAACTGCTAAATATGGATCTACTCCAAGTTCTAAAGAGTAATTTACAAATGATTCGCCTGTTCCAGATAATTTTGAATGAAGAACCCTATTTAATTTACTTACAAGTTCTTCTTTAGTTAAACCATCATATACTATTAATTTAGCTTTAGGTTCAGGTTCCTCCTCTATTTCCTTCATTTCTTCTTCTATAATTTTTTCTAGTTCAGAACTACTAATTTTGTTTTCAACAGATATTTCTGATTTAGAAAAACTATTTACTGTATTACTAGTAATTCCAAATATAATAGCTACTATTAATAAGGCTATAAGCTTACTTATAGTTCTTTTTTTTAACATAAAACACCTCATCTATTTTTTTATGCAAGCATATCTATTGTATCATATTGCAAGAACTATAGCAAACAAAATAAAAAGAAGAAGGATTAATCCTTCTTCTCATCTACTTTCTTTTTAACTTTTTTCTTCTTTTTAAAATCAATTTTACTAAGTAATGCTAGTACTAAAAATGTATATAAAGGACTAAATACTACTAAGTATAAAAGACCTCTTACAAAATAATAAATAATATTTATATTGCTAAATAGAACACCATATATTTCTCTATTTATAATAATCATTAATACTACTATAAAAGCATACATAAATAGCATACTATCAAGCATTTTAGTCTTTATAAATGTAAATAAGTAATTCATATATAAATAAGCAAATCCAAAATTAACAATTATATGAATAAGCATTAACATATATACCGCTACTACATTTACAGAACTAGAACAAGTAATATACCTAGAAACAGTACATAAGTAACTAGTTCCATAGTGGTAAAAGAAATATAATAAACAATCTATTAATGCAACAAATATTATTCCCCATATAAAGAGTACTCTAGCATCTCCTCTTGAAGTAAACTTTTCATTAGTATATAAAATATTTACTGGATATACAAAGAATACCATAACACCAAGGAACATTAGTATTAATAGACCAAATACTTTTAAAAATAATAAAACAATCCCCATGTCTATTCCTCTATTCTATTTATAGAATAACATAATCTAACTTTTTTATCAATAAAAAAAGGATATGACAAAGTTTTCTCGTATCATATTAATGTAGGAATATCTAAATGTTGGGTGTTATCTCCAAAAGGAGGTGGTACTATGACTAAAAAAGATTTATTAATTTCTATATTAATTATCTTTATTTTCATACTATTATCACTACTATTCTTAGTTTTGATACAAAAAAACACCTAACTAGTTAGTTAGGCAGTTACTCTAGTAACACCTAACTCGCAAAAATTAGGTATTCCTATATATAAATTATCATATATATAATATAATTTCAATACTATTTCCACTCATATATTTCAAGTTCATATGTTCCACTGTTTCTTGTATATACCAGTGTTCCCTTAGTAGCATACAAACTTACAGGGAAATAATTATCCAAATTATACTGAGCACATGCCACAGCATAATTAAAGTTATCATTGTTTGTACTGTTAAAGAAAATCATCGCCGCTGCAGACGGATAACCTGCTCTTATTCTACCAATTATATATCCATCATTTTCCATTGTATATGAAGTGCTACTCGATGTAATTGTTTTAACAAGAGTGCCTCTTCTTGCTACATATTTCCTTAAAGAATCAATAGCATCTTTTGTATTATCTACATCCCAATTTTCATCAACTGGAGTATACCCAATATCTTCAGCAAAAAGTGAATATGCAAAAACAGTACTTGTTAAAACAAGTACTAAAAGCACAAAGAAAAATAATGTCTTTTTAATTTTTTCTTCTCATTTCACATACTCCCTATTCTATATTAAATTATATAGATTTAAGTTTTATTAAATACCTAGAAACGTTATTCTAGCATATCCACTACCTGCTTTAGCACATTTACTTATAGCACTAGAACTATATCCATTAGGGCAATTTGTAGTATCTTTTTGTGATGTATGAGTAGTCGTACCGTATGTTGAAGTTGTATATGTATCTAAAGAATCACTTTCTTCACACTTATAGCAGTACATACTCTTAGTTATATTATTAGATGTATTGGCATTTAAACGAGTTGTAGATAAATAAGATGAACCTCCGGCTGCTGGAACAAATCTACCAGATCCTCCGCCGTACAATCCTCCGCCTCCTCCAGAGGTTTCACCGCATGCAGCACCAGTTATAATTCCATCACCTTGGCCAAAAGAACCAGTTGATGAATAAGCTGCATAAGTATATCCTGCAGAACCACCAGAAGTTTGAGTACCACCATTAGAATCTTTACGAATCGAGTAAGATGAATAAGATATTACACCATTTACTCCTTTAAATCCTCCAGAAGCACCGCCGTGGCCATAAATCGAGCTATCTTGTTGGTATCCACCACCGCCTCCTCCAGCAACAATAAGAATTTCATCTAAATTATTAGCATATGATGATAATGGGCCGCGGTTGGTTAGTGCAACATGAGTTGCGCCACCTCCGCCACCAGCGATACGAGTACCGCAGCTACTACAACACTGATTACCAGAACTACCGAAACCTTTACCACCGCCATTATATCCTCCGTATGCATATCCATTTGATGATGCATTTCCAGCACCACCTACATATATATATAAAATGTCACTAGTATTTAATATAGTAAGACCAACCGAATATCCACCATATCCTCCTATATATGAACCTGTTGTAGCGCCTTGTCCTCCCCAAACCTCAATTTTATAAGTTCCTTTACAAGGCGAAACAAAAATATTTGGTTCACCAGCATAGCCAAAAACCCATGTCTTATTAACAAGTTCATTACTACATTTGGACATACCTCTTAAATCGTCTAAAGCTTCTTTTGTATCACTAACATTCCAAGATGAATCAACTGGAGTATATCCAATATCTTCAGCTAAATAAGAATATGCAAAAACAGCACTTATACTTAATACAAGTGCTCCAAGTATAAAGAATGCTATTTTATTAAGATTTTTCTTCATACACACATTCCTACCTTATATCATTATTTTAATATATATTCATATATATTACAAGATAATAAAAGACCCGTAAGGGTCTTTTATTAGTTGTTTCTATTTTTCTTTCTTTCTTGTTCAGTTAAATACTTCTTACGCATTCTAAATGCTACTGGAGTAACTTCAACAAGTTCATCTGTATTAATGTAGTCAAGTGCACTTTCTAGAGTAAATAATCTAGGGCGTTTTAATACTACTGTATGATCTTTAGAAGAACTACGAGTATTTGTTAAGTTTTTACCTTCTACTACATTTACTACTATATCATTATCATGAGAGTGTTCACCAACTATCATACCTTCATAAACTTCAGTACCTGGTTCAATAAACATTTCACCGCGGTCTTCTAGTTTACCTAGTGAGTATGCAGTTGCTTTACCATTACGCATTGATACAAGAACACCTAGTTTTCTTTCTCCTACTGTATTACCTGCAAGTGGTCTATATTCTTTATAAGTATGATTCATCATACCATAACCTTTTGTAAGTGTCATAAAGTCAGTTGAGAATCCTAGTAATCCTCTTGATGGGATTGTATAAGTAATTCTTGTTTGTCCATTTTCATTTGACATATGTTCCATAGTAGCTTCTCTCTTACCTAAGGCTTCGATTACACCACCAACATATTCATCTGGACAGTCAATTTGTAATTCTTCGAATGGTTCACACATTACACCATCGATTTCTTTTTTAATAACTTGAGGTTTTGATACTTGAAGTTCAAATCCTTCTCTTCTCATGTTTTCAATTAAAATTGATAAATGAAGTTCACCACGACCTGAAACTATCCAAGATTCATTTCCTTCACCTTTTGTTACTTTTAAGGAAACATCTCTTTCAGTTTCTTTATATAATCTTTCTTCTATTTTAGAAGCTGTTAATATTTTACCTTCTTTACCTACAAATGGACTTGTATTTGTACCAAATGTCATTTGTAATGTTGGTTCATCTATTCTTAATTTTGGTAAAGCTTCTTCTTTACCTATTTCACAAACAGTTTCACCTACTTCGATATCAGGTAAACCTGCTATAGCAATGATATCTCCGGCTTCAGCTTCTTGAATTTCAATTCTCTTTAAACCTAAGAAACCAAACATTTTTTGAATTCTAAAGTTTTTATAAGAACCATCAAGTCTTACGCATGAAACCATATCATTAACATGTACTTTACCTCTTTTTACAAGACCAATACCTATTCTTCCTACGAAGTCATTATAGTCTAGTAAAGCTGGTTGAAATTGTAAAGAACCTTCAGATACTCTTGGATCTGGAATAGTTGATAATATTAAATCAAATATTGGATCCATAGTTTCTTTTTGTGTTGAGATATCTGGGTCTAAACTACAAGTACCGTTAACTGCTGAGCAGTATACTACAGGGAAATCAAGTTGATCAATATCTGCTCCTAGTTCAATAAATAATTCTAATACTTCATCAACAACTTCTTTTGGTCTAGCTGTTGGTTTATCTATTTTATTTACTACAACAATTGGAGTAACCCCTGCTTCTAAAGCTTTTTTAAGAACGAATCTAGTTTGTGGCATTGTTCCTTCATAGGCATCTACTACTAGTAAAACACCATCAACCATGTTCATAATACGTTCTACTTCACCACCGAAGTCAGCATGTCCTGGAGTATCTAAGATATTAATACGAGTATCTTTATAATTAATAGCTGTTGTTTTAGCTAAAATTGTAATACCTCTTTCTCTTTCAATGTCATTAGAATCCATTACTCTTTCTTCAACTTGTTCATTATCTCTAAATGTACCTGACATTTTTAAAAGTTTATCAACAAGTGTAGTTTTACCGTGGTCAACGTGAGCTATAATAGCAATATTTTTTATTCTTTTCATAATTACACTTCCTCGCAACTGCAATATTGTATCACATTTATTTATATAATGCAAAATAAAAAAGAAATATAACAAAAATTACATTTCTTTATATTCTTTAATAATTTTATTAAATTCTTTTTTATTCTCTTTTTTCCATCTTGCATAACTCTTACTAGATGGTTGATATGCGAAGAAATCATAGTGACCACCTGATTTAGCATTTAAACTAATTATAAAGTTATATACATTATTATGTAGGTCTTTATATACACAAAGCATTCTTATATGGTCATCTATTTCTGTACCATTTTCATCTGTTCTGACTAGGTTAACTATACGTGCTTGTACAGATGATTCTTCAGATGCTTCCATATCAAGTGTAGTAAATAGTTTTTGATTTACATCTCCAGATGAAGACTGAGCTCCATATATTTGATTACCTGTTAGTAAGTTATAAAACTTAATATTAGTTGCAACTCCATATCCTATATTATGAAGCATTAGCTTAACATTAATATCTCCTTCTGTTTCACTATCATTATAATCAAAATCAGGATTTGATTTTAAATAATTTCTACCTACTGCAGTTAAATAATAAGATAGTTTATTAATCTTATCTATTTCTGCTACTTTATCAAGTACAACATATGGTTGATGGTTTTCCATATTTTGAGCTTTAATTCTATTATTAACAGTATATACAGTTGCAAATACAGGAATAATAATTGATAAAACTGGAAGAAGTACATTTACCCATACTTCAGTCATATTACCTCCAAATAATTCTTGTATATTCATACTATCACCTACCTAAATACTTCTTTTAATAAATAATCCATTGTTATTTTAATATCTTCAAATACATCTAAATGATCTAGTTCTCCTCTGCTAAACCATTTAGCACCATAACTTTCATTTTTATCATATACAGCATCTATTATATCATTATTAGGTACTGCTACATAAACTATATCAACATGTAAATGATTATTACTACAATTTTTTTGTATACCAAGTGGTCTTATAAAATCACTTTCTCTAGGAAATCTTTCTCCTATTAGCTTAACTTTTAAGCCAGTTTCTTCATATACTTCTCTTTCTGCGGCTTCTTCAGGAGTTTCATTATGTTCTATGTGTCCTCCTGGTTGAACCCATTTATTAAACTTCTTATGTTTAACAAGTAATATTTTTTTATTATTAGGATTTATTATAATTGCTGATGCACAAAAATCTCTATCCATAAACTCACCTTTATCCTATATAATCATTATAAAACAAAAAAAGATACTAAGTCAAAGATTAGTATCTTTCTTTACATTTATTTCTTTTTAGTACTTTTCTTTATATCATCTAAAATACTATGGTCAAATACTACATTTGTTTTAAGTACAAATATTAATACTATAATAATAAGTGCACCATAAACTATATAACCTAGTACTCTATCATGTAAGAAATATACAATTGAAGCAAAAGCAAATAATGCATCAATTAAATATATAACAAGTACTGTAGTTCTTTGTGATAAATTACGACTTAAAAGTTGATGATGAATATGTAATCTATCAGCATGTGATATACTTTGTCCTTTTAGTTTTCTTCTAATAATAGCAAATAATGTATCAAGTATAGGAATTGCTATTAATAAAAGTGGAATAAGTAAAGATGTCATAGTAACATTTTTAAATCCTAAAAGCGCTATTACAGCAATCATAAATCCTAAGAACATTGATCCAGTATCACCTATAAACATAGATGCAGGATTAAAGTTATATAAAAGGAATCCTAAAGTAGATCCTAAAAGGATAAATGCTAATGTACAGTCTAGTCCAAATTTATTTTGCATAACAGCAATTATTCCTATTGTTAAGAAATATATTGAACTTATACCACTTGATAGTCCATCTAATCCATCTATTAAATTAATACAGTTAACACTTCCTAATATAAAGAATAATGTAAGTGGATAAGCTAGTACTCCAAATCTAAGTGTTATACCAAATGCAGATATTTCACTAATTAGTAAATGTCCATAAAATACTATAATTAGTGCTGCTATTACTTGTCCTGTAAATTTAGCAAGTGCTGATACTGGTTTTATATCGTCAATAAATCCAGTAATAATAATTATAAAACTACCTATTAAAATAGAGTTCATTGTTAAACTAGGTGTTCCAAATATCATATAACTTACTAAAAAACCAAAGTATACTCCAAGTCCACCTAATTTAGGAATAGGAACTTTATGAATATGTCTATTCTCATCATCATGTCTAGGTACATCGATTGCTCCTACATGTTTTGCTATCATCTTAATAACTGGTATAGCACATACAACTATTAAGAATGATACAAGTACCATAATTAAAATGCTTTTAACGTGTTCTATCATAATTACATCTCCTAAAGGTATTATATCATATATTAATAAAAAAGAGCTATTTATTAATAGCTCCACTTATTGCATCATAACCTACTATAACAAATATGATTAATATAATTATTGCAATTAATATTAATATTATTTTTAAGAAAAGAGGCATTTTAACTTTAACATCTTCTCCATCTTCAGTAAAGTCTTTATCTTTTAATTTCATAGAACCTGTATTAAATATCTTTTCTACTTCTTCAGTTCTATTTTCATCTATTTCATTTGCTCTTGCTTCTGCAATTACTTTTTTAATAGATGTTCCTTGTTTATCTGTAAGTTCAGTTGTTTTTGCTAAATCAGAAAACATATCTAAACTTAAATCTTTATCAGCTAGTCCATTAAGTGATTTATTATTTCCTGCTATAGTTTCAATTAATTCTTGTAAATCAGCAATATCTCTTTTTTGTTCTTCTTCCGTATATATATCTTTATTATTAATTCTTTTCTTTATACCTTCAAAATCAATACCATCTAATTTACGGATTTTATGATCTACTTCTACATCTTCTTTTGCTTGAGCAAGTGCTTCTTTAATATCATAATTATCTTCATTTGTTTCTTCAATTAATACATTAGGTACTTCAAAATCCTTTTTTACAAGTCTTATTTCTTCATCTCTTTTTTGCTTAGCAAGTAATTCTTTTACTTTTGAGATATCTATTTCATTTGTAATACTTGGTTCTACTACACCCTCTATATTAGAATAAGCTTCGGATTCTTGATAGATATTATCATATAAATCTTTATTTTTAACAGTTCTTTTATTTTCATTCACTGCTCTATCATGATATCTTTCATATCTACTAGCCATACATATCACCATCTTAATAATACCATATTTTTAATAGTTTTTTAAGTGTTATTGCTTTTTTGACATATTTTATCTATAATTATTTACAGGAGGAATAAAACAATGAAAGTAAAAGTTAATAGTGATATATGTATTGGATGTGGTGCTTGTGAAGCAACATGTGATAAAGTTTTTAAAGTAGAAGATGCTGTTGAACTTCTTATGGAAGAAGTTCCAGAAGAACTTGAAGAACAAGTTGAGGATGCTGCAGCAGGATGCCCAGTAATGGCTATCGAAGTAGAAAAAGATGAAGAAAAATAAAGAGAATTTAGTTTACTAAATTCTCTTTTCTTTTTCTAAATAATCTCCAGTTATA
>JAEEGL014242978.1_pt1 | contig 22400 bp, 19 predicted proteins | sample 9134231 | NCBI WGS metagenome assembly JAEEGL01 (sample SAMN16246548, study PRJNA631951) | gut metagenome | biome: gut microbiome; feature: rumen; material: fiber-attached | host: Bos | place: Iran: Karaj | collected 2018-10
AATACAGGACGAGCCGAGGAATTCCAGTTTCTTGCACCCATTCTTCCAAGCCGAATGAATCACATTCATCTCGAGAATCATGTTCTCGTACATGAAGTCCGCCAACGCACTCTGGTTGGCAATAATCCCTCCCACTTTCGCCGCGGCAAGGAACACATAGTCCGGCTTCTCCGCCTCGAAGAACGCTTCCACGGCATCCTGCCGAGTCAAATCCAACTCCTTATGCGTCCGAGTAATGATATTCGTATACCCCTGACGCTGCAATTCCCGAACAATGGCCGATCCCACCATCCCCCGGTGTCCAGCCACGTATATCTTACTGTTCTTTTCCATTATTCCGTCATCCCCGGCTTGACCGGGGATCTCATTAATCTTCCATCTGCTGACGCAGATACAACTTCTTCACCTTTTTCATATCATGCTTAACCATAATCCGCACAAGTTCCTCAAAACTGGTCTTCTGCGGATTCCACCCAAGAACCTTCTTCGCCTTGGACGGATCGCCCAGCAACTGATCCACCTCAGCCGGGCGGAAGTACTTCGGATCCACCTCAACCAGGACCTTGCCAGTGGCAACATCAATTCCCTTCTCGTCAACGCCTTCGCCTTCCCAACGAAGTTCAATACCGACCTCCTTAAAAGCCAATGTACAGAACTCGCGCACAGTGTGGTACTGACCTGTTGCGATGACATAATCATCCGGTTTCGGCTGCTGAAGAATGAGCCACATGCACTCCACGTAATCCCGGGCATAGCCCCAGTCACGGAGAGAGTTAAGATTACCCAGGTAAAGCTTATCCTGGAAACCCTGGGCGATACGTGCAGCCGCAAGCGTGATCTTACGTGTCACGAAAGTCTCGCCACGGCGCTCGGATTCATGATTGAACAGAATACCGTTGCAACAATACATCCCGTAACTCTCTCGGTAGTTCTTCATGATCCAGAAACCATAGAGTTTTGCGACGCCATATGGACTACGAGGGTAGAACGGCGTCGTCTCCTTCTGGGGCACTTCCTGAACCAAGCCATAGAGCTCCGAAGTGGATGCCTGATAAATATGGCAAGTATCCGCCAGACCAGCTATCCGGACTGCTTCCAACAGCCGGAGAACGCCCATCGCATCGGCATCGGCCGTGAACTCGGGGACGTCGAAGGACACCTTAACATGGCTCTGCGCGGCAAGGTTATAGATCTCGTCAGGACGGATTTCAGAAATGATGCGAATGAGACTGGAACTGTCGGTCATGTCACCCCAATGCAGATTCACCAGGCGCTTCTTCTTCATGTCGCGCACCCATTCGTCTAGGTATAGATGCTCAATACGCCCCGTATTGAACGAGGAGCTACGGCGAAGAATGCCGTGGACTTCGTATCCTTTCTCGATTAGGAATTCGGCGAGAAAGGACCCATCTTGACCGGTAATACCGGTGATTAATGCTTTTTTCATATGCTATGCTATATATTATTCTTTTTTAGAGAGTTCAGAGTCAAGCCAATATATCTTCTTCTTTCAGCGGCTCATATTTCCCATCCTTTACCTCCAGGATTACCGTGCCAGATTCCAGTACCTCCACCGTGTGCCATTGGCCAAGTGGTATGTTCAAGGCAACAACGGGCCCATTGGGCATTATGTCGATGGAATCCGTCATACGTCCCTCTCCGTCATAGAACAGTTCCCGCAAATGCCCTCGCAAGCACACTACCGTCTCCGAACTGTGCCGATGCCGATGAATAGGAAGCGGACTCCCCGGCTCAATCGCATTTAACATGCGCTGGGATCCATCCTCTACCGAGTTCCGCAGATCCCGATTCATCCGGAGCCGGGACGAGGCCTTTGCCTGGGCGGTCAAATCATCCAGTAATTCTTGCGTTATCTTCATTTCTTCAGGGATTCAAGATACTCCGCATGGAGATGATAATACTTCTTCATAAACATCACATACGCCACAACCAGCAATCCTCCAACAACCACTAGATAGATCCAATGCCATAGAATCGTATCCGGCACCAGGTATACCATCACCAGCGAAATCACCAGCTGAAGCGCCATGTAAACCAGAGACACCGTCACATGGCTCATTCCCAGCTCATTGGCCATCAACTGATACGCATGCTTTCGATGTGCCTCGCCCAAATGCTCATGCAACATAATCCGATGCACAATCGTGCAGCAACCGTCTACGCCATAAACAATCAGGAATGCCAGCCAAGTGATATCCCCAGTCTTCATAATCAAGCAGCCGATCAGGAATAACAGGATAAACGCAATCCCGACACTGCCCACGTCCCCGGCAAAGCACTTCGCATTGTTCTTCGGCCTGAAATTGAAAAAGCTGAAAACTAACACGGAAAGGATTGTAACGACAATAAAAGATGTTTCAACAAATGGTCCGGAATAATTCCGCAACAACAACGGAATCAACACTGCCAGCGAATACCCTGCCGTTATACCATTAATCCCGTCCATGAAATTGTAAATGTTCGTTGCCCCCACGCACACAATCAGTGCCAGGATCACCGCCCACCACAGATTGAGATGGATCATGTCCAACTGATAGAACATCAGGCCCATCGCCACGAATTGCACCAACAGCCGCACACTATCCGGCAACGAGTGGATGTCATCCATAAAGCTCACACCTGCTGCCAAAGTAACCGCCACCAGGAACCACGGATACTGGAACCCGAAGAAAGCGCTCCACACCCATGCCCCAATCAAAAAAATAATGCCGCCACCACGTAGTACAATTATCGAATGGGAACTGCGCTGATTGGGTTTGTCGATGATATTAAAGTGATCGGCAATCATGAAGTATACCAACTCTGCCACCACCAATGTAGCTGCAATGATTATATAAATCCACCAATTATTCATAATTTGTTCTTTTCGAAGTCCTTATCTTATAATACCCAAATCCACCACACAAAAAAATGGATAATATTCGTGACGTTGTGGTACACACGCGGAGAGGTCTTTTCCAGTGATTCTTTGCCTCCTGAATAACATGTCTTTCCTCCGACTTGTGCCATGTCAAGGAGTCGTCAATTCATTCTCCTCTACCCAAAGCTTTCAGGCTAGAAATGATATCACGCATATAAAAAGCTGAAGCATCAATCGGGAAAATCAAAAGGCGATATAGCGTATTCTGTGTAATCTTACAAAAGGTCATGATCTTACGTAATAAAACCGGAGTTTTATGAATATAACCATAATCTTGGTTATGCCCAAAATTACCAGTCCTAATTATGTGATTCATCAGACGATCTGCCTTCCAGTCCAGAACTGCTGATTTCCGATAGAGCGGGATTGCATATGGCTTCATACCGAGGTAATTCACAGCTAGTGAAGAGAATACTTCCCACTCTGACCGGAGACGAACCCTATCCAAGCGCTCCGACAACAGGCCTTGATCAATTTCGTCTCGATAAGTCCAAAGCAATCTACACCAATCACAAATCTGACGGAGGCCAATTCCTGCTGCAAAGAAATGATGTAATATATGTGTAAACACAAAAACGATATCATTATCTACTTGCGGGAGCTTAATTGCAGTCTCTCCATTCATCCAGACACGGAAGTGCAAATGCTGGAAAGAGTCTCTTTGTGCCTCGTCAATGCAGGCATTGACTCTCCCTAGCCGATAACTACGTAGAGAGCCGTGTAGTTCCACGACCCATGAGTCTATCGTCATTCCCAAATGCAAACAATCTTTGTTCTCCGTTTCCACATGAGAAGCGAGTGGCACTAAGAATGCTTTTGCCTTTTCATAGTTCTCTCCGTCGAGCAACAAATCCACATCTCCAGCTGCACGCCACTGTGGACGCTCATAACATTGGGCGATTCCTTGTCCCTTTACAAGCAATGCGTAAATTCCCTTACTCTCTAACTTAATAAACAAGTTAGCGATAAAACGGTTCATCTCTGCATTCCGTTCCTCCATAAAAAGCACTCTTTTCATGAAAGGTAATGCCTGCTCCTTTTTGACTCTCTGATTCTCTACACGTTCAAGTCCGGCAGCAACAATACCAACGACAGATTGCTCATCCGCCAACTTGAAGACAAAGTCAAGGTCCACATTATCCCAAAGTGAAAAATGTAGCGGTTGTTCCCAAAGACCAGATCGTAGCAGTGAGAGGAAATCTTGGCGTTTGATGTAGTCCACAGAAATAGTTAGTTGCTAAAAATGGTGACTGAAACAATTCTATTCGATTTTCACTCGATTAACATATACATCTGCCCCTTTGACAAACACTCCTTTCGAAAAATCATTACTATCATCGATTCTATTATTGTCAATCGTCACCCTTTGAGGGCCAATAAGGGCATCTCGTTGAGTTACAACAATAATGCTTTTTGTCGTCCCCCCGTGTATTTCATAAAACCTATTATTCTCAATTGAGATATCATTAGCAATGCGTTCGATTTGGATTGCAGGACCAGGTAATCTCTTAAAAACATTATCTCTTATTATAATACCCTCAATAACTCCTCCATTGTTCTGATCTCCAGAATATGTTGTTTCAGTTGGACCTATTTTGATAGCTATATCAAAAGAGCCCCAAGTGGACAACCCATTATTTAATGATTGAAAAATGTTCCCTTCAACAACTATATTTTTAACTATACCATATACAAAAAAACTCATATCAATCGCTCTGACTCCCCATCCGGATCTCGAGACCCACTCAATTCTATTATTTCTAATAATGTTATTGTAACAGGACCCCACATAAGGCTTCACCGTAGACCACAAATAAATAGCAGTAGTATTGTTAAGGAAAGTATTATCCTCCAATACTACATCATGAGAATCAATTACTCCGTTATTGGCCAAATTAGCTCCAGCCCAAAAAGAAGTCACTGTGTTATTTTTGATAATACTATTTGAACAAGCTAAATCTAATCCGGTTCCACAATTAGATAGATAACTATTTTTCATCACATTATCCTGAATAATCCAATTGCGCCCTACCCCCATCAATACTGAAGAATCACTTATATATGAATTACTTTTGTTCACCCCTATGTCATAGAACTCACAACCTTGAATAATAACATTGTCACAGTATCCCAAATAGATACAACCATATCCCTTGACATCATTGACGACACAATCCTTTATAGTAATATACGAAGAATTCAATGCCGAGAACAAACCATTATGCTTAGTAGGTCCCATTGGTGAACTCTTTTGCAATACCGGGTTATTCAAACCATTAGAATCCAACTTCACATCTTGAATTGTGATATTTTTCTTCTTTTCAGCGTAGAAAATTGAATCCCAAGTAAAACTATCTGTATTAGCGCCACTCGCGACAAATAACTTCGCCCCGTTCCCTTCTATTACTATATTTGACGGCAACACGAAGACATGTTCTCTTGTTGGGTGTATAATATATATACTATTTTCCTTTAATCTAAGAATACCACCATTATTCTCATCAATACGTTTAATTGCCTCTTCAATCGTCCGTTGACTGCACTCTCCTCCTATTGAAAAGCCATTAACTATAAACTTCTCTTTCTTTTGAGCGAATAAAAAGCCAGGAAAGCTGGTAATAAGAAAAAAAAGAATAAACACAGATTGAAGAGTAATACGCTTCATAAGATCTTCAGATAACAAAATTAGACAAGACATCTATCGGCTCCCATCCAAGATTTTGACGAGCCTTAGTGTTGCTGAATGTTAGGTCTTTTGTCATTTTTACCAACTTAGATGAATTTAATGGAGACTTAGGACCTAGAAAATCACCTACTTTTGCTATACACCAAGCAATCCAATAAGGAATACTAATAGGTTTGCGTTTCCCTAATTGTTCGGCAATTGACGTCGAAATCTCGCCAAAGGTCGGTTGATAATTATCGCAGACATTATATATTCCCCCGGTTTTCTCCAGAATAGGTAATAGATTTGCTATATCTTCTGCCATCAAAACACTTTTCTTCACTCTTCCTCCCGCTATATTTAAGTAGAATCCCTTTTTGATACCGTTCACCATGGCTCCTAGGTTTCCTGGTGCATTTCGGCCAGCCAAAAGAGAAGGACGCAAAATACTTAGTATGACATTGTGTTCTTTCCCCCAATTCGTGAGATACTCTTCAGCCATTATCTTGCTTTTTGCATATGGCGATTTACCTTCTAATGGATGCTCCTCGGTAATACTCTCACCAAACTCACAACCATAAACAGCAACTGTACTAATAAACACGAGAGCTTTCGGGATACCTGCTTTCTCCAAAGCCTTACATAGGTTCACGGTTCCGTGATAATTTACATCATAAAACATCTGCTCCTCTTCCTGTGTCTTAGGAACCACATGAGCTTTCCCAGCAGCATGTAGAACAACATCATAATGCTTTTTCAATAGAGGGACCTCTTTTGCTAAATTAATTCTAATATCATCTTCATCAGTTAAGCCAATCGTAGTGACATCGTAAAAACTATCAAGAATTGACTTTATATTATAACCCAAAAAACCAGATGCCCCTGTAAACAACAATTTCTCCATTTTTATTACTTCTTTAAAAACTGCTTCATTTTAGGGATATATCGCCTAAACAGATACATAATACTACCCCCAGCAATCCCATTATCCTTAAAGGCTCTAATAGTCTCAATTCCTTGTTTAAAAATGTTTTTGATATTCTTACTTGTCGCCCCTCCTAACCTCATTTTTACCAGATACTCTGGCAAATATGTTAACTTTAGTTTTTTACCTTCAATAAAACGAAGCATTAATTCAAAATCTGCAGCAAGAGTGTAATTCAAATCAAAATAACCATATTTCTCGTAGCACTCACGTTTAACATAAAAAGTAGGATGGGCTGGCAACCAACCATATCGCATCGGCCTCTGCTTACCAGTTGTCCACACCCTGACAATGTTATCTATGTTGTTTTGAGACACATAATAAAGATCGGCGTAAACGCCATCAATTTCTGGTTGATTATTGAATTCTTTCGCGACAAGGCTCACTGCATCTGGACGAGAGAACAAATCATCAGAATTAATCAGCATCAAAATATCTCCGGATGCCTTTTGAAAGCCTTTATTCATTGCATCATATATTCCTTTATCCTTTTCGCTATAGATTTGCATTCGCCCTTCAAATAAAGGTTCATACTTGCGAACAATATCTAAAGTCGTATCCGCAGATTTACCATCTATAATTAGGTACTCATAATCCTTATAAGTCTGAATGAGTACACTCTTTAAAGTGTCTTCTATAGTTTTGGAGCTATTATATGTTGCTGTAATAATCGAAACTCTCATATACTATTCATCATTATCCTTTATCCATTTAATTGTAATTTCCGATCCCTGTTTTCTTGAAAAAGGAGGATTAGGTGCATATCGAAAAGTTGGAGACACATCCATAATATTGTTCGTCATCATGTTATTTAAACGATAAGAACTAATTGGAGGCATAATACCAAACAACTTAAGGAAATCACCCACATACGCTGCGGTACGTATTACGAAAAAGGGAATATCTGGTATCCTTTTCCCACAAATACTTGCAATTTCTTTCCCCCACTCGTTTATATCATAGTCGGGTTTATCACCCAAATAGAAAATTCTATCATTGAACGAACTCTTTGATGTATCAGCTTTAAGTAAACAATCAATTTGATAAACAACGTTCCCGATAAATCCATATGTTTTTGTACTTAGTTTCTTTCCGAAGGTAAAATATTTTCCGGACATAATGATTTTAAAAAAATCCTTATATGTATCAAACCATGGCCCCCAAATAGACGTAGGTCTAAGAATTACCCAATCGCAGTTAAGCTTATTATCTTTAATGATATTTTCAGTTTCCACTTTACTAATTCCATAGGCATTGGGAGGGCAATAGTCGAGAATGTGCTTTGCGATATGACCACTCTCCATAACCAGCATAGAGGATGTAAATAACACTTTTTTTAGGTTGCAAAGATCATAGCAGCACCTCAACATATTCTCCACACCTATAGTATTTGCCGGGTAGTCTTTCACATCATTTCCTAATATGTCAGTTCTTGCAGCTAGATGGATGATATAATCAGGATTGAAGTCTAAAATGGCGGAATGTAGAGAGTCAAAATCTGTAATATCAACTTCCTTCCAATACCTTTGATGAGAGTTACAACGAGGGGGCAAAATATCATAATTAATGACATCCTCTCCCTTATCTAAATAGAATTGAAGTAAATTGGTTCCGATAAAACCGGACGCTCCTGTAATACAAATTTTCATTTTAGGCGATATTACTTTTTTCTTACTGCTGGTTTATTGCTAAATGACGATACTCATTAAGTAAGAACCGTTCTGTATAATCATGATATGTTGACAGCCATAATTGATGTGACTTCCTCCCTTTCTCTTTAAGAGCGACAATGTTCATCCCGTTAATCACTTGTTTGATCTCGTTTTCTGATTCTTCTGATATATAACCTATTCCATTATTAATGACTTTTTGTCCTACGATCGTTCCTGCCGTGGTAAAGATAGGTTTGCCTAAAAACATTGCTTCATAATACTTGTTTGGTGCTGCATATATATGGTTAGGAATGATCTTCGAGTACATCGCATAAATGACATCAGCGTTATACATAATATTCAATCCTTTTAAATAATCGACCTTCCCGAAATACTTAATATGCTCATTGGCTGAAAGCTGTTGCAGTCTGGACTCCAGTCTTTCAGTGCCATATCCTGCAATGCAAAGATTGATGCATCCTTCTTCTGCCAAAGTTATAATCTCATCAATACATCGTTCATTAGAGAAATATCCAACATATGCGAATGTCAAACGCCCATTTGAAAAATGGTAATCAGGATTAACGTGCAAAAAGGAAGCATCTTCAAAATATGGAATGTTTGGGAAAATAGACACCTTTTCATCATTCACATCTGTTGGGAATTGATCCTTACGCTCCGGCTCACAAATATAAAAATGATCAGTCCATTTCATGCATATTTTTTCCATCCATTTAAAGGAGCGCCTAATCAGAGCATTTTGGTTGCTCAAAGAAGCCGAGAACCAATCAAACACATCAAATAGTACATATGCTTTACGATTTAACACTATTTTATAAACTACAGCTGGAAAAGCGGCATCTAGATCACAACAATGAAGCACTGCATTCTCTTTGTCAATCCTCCGAAGCTTATTTATTACGAAAAGCATCCAGCCAATTCTATTGAAAGCAGCTTTTAGTCCACCAACATTATAGCCGGCTTTTTTCCTATAAAAGCACACTTGCTCTGATTCTAACGCCGTATTACTTCTATCCCACCCGATTATTTTGTATGGAATTCTATTATTCTCCAAAAAACGGACATATTTCATCACCCGGGGATCAGTGATAATATCATTACAACGTATAAGGGTAATCATTGCTCTTAAATGCTTGTAAACAAATGAAGCCAATATTCACTTATCTCTTCGAAGGAGTACTTTTTGCTCTCTCTCAAAGAATTGTTCATATAATAAACATAATTCGCTCTTATAGTTTCTATAGCCTGCTTTATCTCGTGCAAATCATACTTTTTATACAATATACCGTCAAAACCATCAAGCACAATTTCCGGGATTCCTCCGACATTGGGCGCCACACAAGGGATGCCTCTAACCTTTGATTCTAAAATGACCATTGGGCAGTTCTCAAACTCGCTCGTCATAACAAGGATGTCTATATTCTGGTAAATGGATTCAATTTTAGTTTCTTGCCCATGATATATGACACCAGGATACATTTGCATACACTCATTTAGCATAGGTCCATCACCCCAAGCATGTAATTGAAAGTCACCTGCTAACTCGGCTTGTAATGAGCAGAATAAGCCCGGCTGCTTTTCTGATGAAAACCGCCCCACAAAACCAATATTAACAGGTTTTGTGCATTTATTAAGGGATGCCGGTCTTGTAACGGTATTGTGGATCACCAACCTCTTTCCTCTACAATTCTGAACAGGCTTAAACTTAAGCCATGAACATAGCGTATAATTAGAAACAAATACAATCGCATCTAAAATGTGGAGGACATGTGCGACAAGAAACTCCATGATTCTCCCACGCAAATTACGCGAAAGAGAAAGCGAGTGAACAAGTCCTACATGCTTAATCCCTTTATTATGCAATAATTTTATATCTCTATAGAAATAGACAGCTGCGAGAGGCGACCACACGATAATATCAGGTGCTAGCTCAATAATATGCTTTCTGATATTATGATGGTTAGAGAACCTCTGGCCATGATATTGATAATGATCCACGGCAAGTCCTCCACGTTTGTCCTCTACATCATACTCATCATTATAAATGACTTCCACTCCTTTGTTTTGTAAAAGCTCCGCAACCGAAATAGTCGCTGTTGAGGCTCCTCCAAAAATAGGACTTGGGGAAATAAAAAGGACCTTCATATTTAAGATTATATCCAGATGCTTTTCAAAAATACAATGTCTTACGTCCTCATTTAAGAATGGTCATAAGACTGTTCATGATGCTGCGGATCGATGAAACCATGTGGCAGAATCCATAGGAAGTAGCAAAATGACTAGAATTCATGTAAAAAGATTAAGTATGATTTGAGCTTGGTTTTTTAATACTAAAAATCATGTATATTAATGCAACCCACACAATTGAGCGAGCGCTAGTGAGATAGGAGGACCGCGCGAAGTAAATCGAGTCCATAAAAACTATTCCATATAATAGTGTATATAACAGACTACCTTTACACGCTTGATTATACATCCATGAAATTAGCCTGCCAAGTAAATACATCAAAACAATTACACCAATTAAGCCAAAAGCAACATAAACATCACCTATGACGTTTGTCCCAAGACCGATTCGATCTCCTAAATTATTATCAAAATACAATGATGTCACCAAAGCGCCAGAAGATATCTTAGAAACTGGCCAATTCATTAGTGCTAATACGATTCTTTGCCCAAAAGGTATAATTGACAGAACACCCATTAACATGGTTCTTCCATATGTAAATCCATTATTGTCTGCATACTCCATTAAAACATATAGACTTCGATTATTAATTGTCAAATCTTCACCTAAATCAAGTACTGACGAAATCTCAGAAAAACTATAATCGCTCCCCATACGCTCGACACCTAAAAAAGAAAACAATAACGCTACAAGAACAATAAAAAGAGCCACTCTCGTTGATTTGATGGGAGAAATAAAAACTGAAAAGAAAAACAATACAATCAATCCGATTCTTAGTGGGATAGTTCTTGATCCCACCAGTAAGAATGTAACCATGTATAATATAATAATATACATAATTACATTATTATAATTATTCTTCAAGAATGATAATAAACTATTCGTCTTTCTTGATGACAGGAATATAATAAATATCGAGAAATATACGAGGTAGACCAAGATAACATTAACTAAATTACTTTCAAACTCTGTCGTATACTCATGCCGGTTAACAAGCGAAATCATGTATGGAATAAACACTAGCATCATTATAAAAACAATGCTCGAAGGAGATTTAAATCTTGTCGCTCTTAATCTCTCTTTGATTATTCTCTCATTTCTCTTATCAAAAACACCTAAATAAAAGGACGTCATTCCCACAGAAGACAAAGCTATTCCTTTCGATAAGTACCCCTCATTAAAAGGCAGATTAAATAAACTGAAGTAAGGATTGATTGGAAAATAGTATAGTGAATAAATATAATTAGTAAAAAAGACGGCAATGGTAAAGAATACTTCAAACCTTAAAATCGTATAGCGAGAATTATTAAGCAATGTCAATAATGCTGATAATAGAAAAACAACTGTTGACAGTACTGTAGATGTCATCGAATAGCCAAAGGGTGCTGTCGCATAAATGAAAACAGACACAATAAAACATATAATGATCAATAGTCTTTTCACGATGTTTCGTTTTTAAAGTATTCTCATTCTTGAGACAAAACCGTAAAATATCCATTAAAGTATAATAGAATTATTAGAAAAGGCTTGTCTAATAACTATTTTAAACTATACAACTCAAGAAGAAACACCTATTATACTGTGAAGATATCTTTTTAAGGGTTACTTTCTCATTAAATAGTAGAGCAAAATAGCCACGTCTCGCTTTGGTACTAGAGAAAAAGTTGACATTGTTAGAGAAGACTTTTATTGAGTAGTTGATGCTTCTAGTAGCAACAATACTATACTAGGGGGTATAACTTGAATCTTGTAAGGATATACTTTATTTTATCACTTGTTTTGATTAGGGGGCAACGCAGGACTTTTCTATTAATTTCATTATATGTATTGTTCCAAATAACATAAAGACTCTTGTCTCTTACACTCTGCCATAATAAGAATTTCGCATCCCACTTAAGAGCCACAATCCAGTTTTTAACACATTCCCGATCTGACTCTCTTTCTAAAGCAGATATCACTATTTTGCTATTCTCTAAAAACTGATGATACTTATTAAGAATTGAGTCCCTGTCATTCAAGTGAGTAATTGACATGGGATTCTGAAAATAATAGTATAATGGTTTTCTGAGAAAAGCTAAGGACTTACAATTAAGAAGATTCAGTATTGTAATGGTCATATCTTCACCCATCGCCTCACTTGGATAAATAGTACAAAGTCTAGATCGCTTCACTAATTTATTCCATTGAGCCCATGATACTCGCATAGATAACATGTCATCGAAGAAACCTTTTTTATCTGTCCTTTTAAATGCTTGAGTATATGTGTTATTCGTCCCATCACTTACAAAAAAGTCACATACCACTACATCGGCTTCTTCCTCCTTAGCCTTTTCATACATAGCCCTATACATATCAGTATCCGTCCAATCGTCCGAGTCACAGTGAGTCACATATTCGCCCGTTGCATTTTGCATGCCCCATTTCCTCACAGCAGCAAGGCCAGAATTCGACTCCATTCGATGAATCACTATCTGCGACGCACGATGTGGGTATTCCTCCATCACCCGCAGTAAAATCTCTATCGAATGATCTGGAGAACAATCATCAACAAACAAATACTCGATATCCTTAAGCGTCTGCTCAAATAGGCTACGGGCACACCGTTCTATATACTTTTCGACCCCATAAACGGGTACTATTACACTTACATTGGGCATTTGTAGCTGTTAATTTGATTTAGGGTTGATGTTGAACGATTGTATTTGAGGCGATTGGGCGCCTTTTCTTCCTTCTACTGACTAAGATGCCAAGATGTAATGGAAGTCTGGGGTTTGCTATCTTATCTTCATTACTGTTCTCTATAAGTTGCCGATAGCTCCTGCTTATTCTAACTGAATAATTAACTATTACTCTGAGTTAAACGAATTTCAGGCATAAAGGAATCTGAAAATAGTTATTCCGATGAATCTGAAACGTTATCTATGGACCTTCTCGACCGGGTAAAAAAAGAGGAACATCGTAATCGTTTAAAAAAAGGAATCCTCAAAATAATTTCCTTTTCGCTTTTATCCATCCCCACTACCCAGAAAACTACTATAGAAACAATGATAGATATAAAAGTAACTAATACAAAACTCCAAACACTAGAAGGAATAACCTTTACTAGTATCATTGGTAATGGAAAAGAAAGGAGGGAAACCAATACTATTGGGATGATGACTCGCTTTAAATATGCCGATAAGTCAAGCGAAATTAACCTTCTCATATAAATTGTTCGGCATATTGCGCATATAAAATTTGAAAAAGCATTCACGAATAACACAATCGTACCAGAACACCCCAAGCGCAGTAAGATGTAAGCTACTGGGATAACTAAAAACACAACACTAGCGATCATGATTTGATGCGTTCTAAGCTTACCCGTAGCATGGACTGCCACCACAAGTGGCTCTTGCAATGCATCAATTAAATAATATAGGATTATTGTTTCTATATAAACGGCAGACATTGCAGGATAGTCACCTAGCCATAAGGATAGGACATAGTCAATGTTGGCGACAATAGGAATTGCGACCAATAATAAAAGAAAATAAGTGATTTTTGAGGTAGTAAACACTAATCTCATGAAATAAGCATAGTCTTTCTCTGCCCATGTTTTTATTATTTGAGGCTTGAATGCCTGCGTAAAATTTGATACAAATGTATTCAAAGCAGATACGACTTGATTTGCTATTCCCATCGCAGCATTAGCTATAACACCGAGGAAAATATTAAAGAAAATGTTAATACTCTGGCTTCGTGTAATCGTGGCTCCGTTAACTAATAGGCTCCAACCGGAATACGATATGAACTGCTTTAAGATTCCCTTATCCCAGCAAAGATAAAACTCGCTGTCACGGAACTTAATCCCGCAATAAATAATATACCAGATAAGGAGAACAAGCATAACAACAGAAAGGAGAAAGGCATAGGCTATTAGCTTGTCAACAGGAGAATGAACCAATAAAAAGACAACAACGAGTTTGAGAATAACTTCAATGATACTAGTGAAAGCATAGAAGTCCATTTTCTCATGAGCTAATATGTTACTTTCAAAAGGAGTCCGAATAATCGAAAGACAAAATGTAATCAACGAAAAGAAAAAGGCCCAACTAGCCGCACTAATCCTATTATCCGCTATATTTAATTTATGTAGGACAAACCACTCTCCAATAAGTCCAATTCCGACAAACAGAATCAAGGCTAATAGTATATGGCAAATGATAGCCATCGAGTAAGTCCGTTTTAATCGAGCTAAATCATGTACACCTAAATCATATGTAAAATACCTAAAAGTTGCATTTCGAAGTGCCGCCTGCAAAAAACTCATAAAAACCACAACACTTCCAACGACATTATAAATACCAAAGTCTTCAAATCCAAGAGTGCGTAAGACTACACGTGATGTGTATAATGAGACCAACATCACAATAATCATTCGCAGGTACAAATAACCAGTATTCTTGGCTAGAGAGTAACTTTTGGTAGAATTGCTTGACATTGTATAAAACAACAATTACATTACAATAATTACAAACTATGGGCTGGCGTCAACAGGTCAAAACAAAGGATGTACAAAGACATAACAACACATTACACCAATAAGGATATGTGTTTCAGAAAAGCTCTGTAGATTTGTTCTGCAACTTTGTTCCGACAAATCAAAGGGATAATAGGTTAATTAACTTCATGCGTGAGTGTCGAGACATGCAAAACTGCGGGAGCAAGTTGACAGAGCTCCATAAAAAACAAGGTATCTTCCGCCCCCATTGTATGCTAGAAGGAACACTAACGGATGGGACAAGATGTACTATGAATGCAAGCAGTCTCATTATAGCCTAGGCCTGAAAACGAGGATCGAGATGCATGTAGTTAAGTTTCCATTATGTTACAGGTTCATCACGTCACCCCAACTCTAGGCGAAGAAAAGTATCTTCGCAACTCGACTCACGGCACCCTACTCGGTTACAAAAAAATGTCAACCTAGGATATGCTTTATAAACACCGAACCGTTAAGCATACGGGACGACGGGTAAAGGCCAGGGAAGGACTGGAAGACGGACCCATTCTCCATCAGAGCAATCAACAGGTGCCTTCAAGGTAAAAACCATCTTTGATCCACTCTGACATCAGCAAAACTAAACGACTTTTGCAAAATGTCTAACATGACATCATTTCGTTTTATCACCAGTGCTACCTGAACAAAAACTACTACATATTGAATCGACGGTACTTCGGCATTGGACTTATCGAAAACTCATACTTACGGCCCTATCCTTCAATAATGACTTTAGCGATAACTATACGTAATAATATACCCAAAGGAAGTATTGAGCAATAGCAAAAACGAGATGTGTATTATTGAATATATCCTTGATTCTTCAAAGAAAAATGTAGAGAATAGAGAAAGGACTAATCATTTCCTTAATAAACTATTCTTTCGCCTTTAGCCAATCTATTTTTGGCTTCATTGATTGTAACTCTCTCCTTTAAATTCACGTAATAATGAAGATTATCGTGCTGGGGCAACCGCAAGGAAGGCGGAGGTGGCGTCATGTAATCGCCATATAATAGCTTTAAATATGAATCATAATCTCGAGGTACCTTAAGTTTCATACCTTCAAATGGCAAATAGACTGAGTTTTCAAACCATTCCGATTTAAAAACTCTTCCTTCCCACTGTGTAAGGCAAACCGTTTTGGGCCCACTGTTATTTCTGATAGTGTCTAAATACGCAATCACTCGATTATAATACTTCGTTTTCTTTGACTTAGACAACTTCCCCAAAAGCATCCTCATGCAACTCATTATTCCGTCATTGTAAATTTGACTAATAACTGTTTTAAGAGATAACGTTTTCAAAGTAGACTGATAAGTATGATACTTATCTAAATAACTATACTGATTGTCAATTATTTTGTCGTCTGATAAGTCAAAAAAATCAAGTGGGAAGATATCGATATAAACTCCTATCATAAATGGGAATTCTCTTGTTTCCCAAATCGAAGTACTATTATTTACAATTTTCCCAAAAGGCAAATAATAGTCTCTATTATTCTCAAAACAAATGAAGGAATACTCCGTATTCTTTAGCTCCTTATTGAGGCTTATCAATTTATCATAATCTTCCCTTGGCATATATAAATCGATGTCATCATCCCAAGGAATGAAACCTTTATGTCGGACCGCCCCCAATACCGTCCCCCCACATGCAAAGTAGCGAAGGCCATATTTATCAAAAAAAGAGAGCGTAAAACGTAAAACATCCAAAAGACGTTCTTTGAGGATAATTGAAAACACTTTTCCTTCCATAAAACCGAAATTTAAAATGCCAATTAAAGTTCATTTAAGAACAATTGGGCACACCACAACTGCCATTTCTGATTTCCAGTTAGTTCGTCCATAGGAATATCATCTCGGAATTCACTTCTTGTTGGTCCATGCCAATCTTTAAATACTGAATCTACCGGTCTGGGCATCGGAATTTTAAATGGAATTTCTAATTCTGGATACTTTATAGAATAAAGACCTCTAATCAAATACTTGGGCTCACCATTTCTTATGCGGTCCATATCCAGCGGCTCCGCCATAACTAACCGTGCGTATGGGTCATAATACGGCATCCAGGCAGCACCAAAAGCGTTCATATATGAGCTACTGCTTTCAATAGAAAAGACTTCATCCATAAACCTAAGTACATCAATTCCATTCTCTCCTTTATGATACTTCTCAAAAAGTTCTGATTGATCGACAGGGTTTCTAAGGACTAAACTGGGATCTAGGAATATGTAACGCTTAATAAAGTCTTCATATGTCCAGTTGGGCGAAATGAGCTTATCCATACCACCAAAAATAAGATCGGCACTCTCGCCAACAATCATCAGCTGGACACCATCTTTCTTTGCTAAATCGGCAGCTTTATAAATCTGGGGTTCAATAGAGTGTACCGGAGCAAACTTAGAGCGCATTACAATTGGCGTAAAGGCCAAGTAATCACTCATCGTTATATCGATGAGATGATGATTTAGCTTATATTTTATACAATATGTCTTAGCACGCTTCACATCTGCATCGAAGACACCAGATGTCGAATTAAAAGTATATGCATGACTTCCAGGTTTCAGATAGGCTGCTAGGTTAGCACTATCCATTCCACCAGAAAGTAAAATACCAATATTATCATACTTCGCATACAATTCATCGAATTGTTTCTGGATCTCTTTGTCAATATCATCAGAGGTACTAACAGGTATACGATATTTGTCCTCAATAGGACAAAAGTTCTTGTGCTGAAAACCTTCAGCAAAGTCAACACCATCCTTCCAGATATAACGGAAAGCGAAATAAGAACTCAAACAATAATCTTTGTTAACCATATTACAACAACGAAAAAATAAACTTATAAAGAAGATAGAATATCCGAATCAGTTTGTCTTCACTAAAATCCACATGATGATGCCTCTAAAACGAAGTGATTCTTACGAACTCATGGAACAATTCTATATGCAACGGCATTACTGATTTAGGCGGTTTCCATCCAAATCACTAACTTCCTTTCCATCAACCCAACCTCGAGCATGTTTTAGAGCCTCCGTTATTTTAGTTGAAGAAATTCCCTTTGTATAAGGGAAATAAACTATTCGAATTCCTTCTTTTTTGAAATCCTCTTCGTATTTATTCCACTTTTCAGTACCATACCAGTCATCTCCAACAAACAAAATCGATGCTCCCAGTTTCTTACATGCTGAAAGTTTATCCATATCATATTGTGGTACGACCGCGTCCACGTATTTAACACTCCTTACAATCTCGGCTCGATCAGAATACGGAATCATTGCATGTTTTCCTTTGTAAAGCACTAATTCATCGACAGTAACACCAACAATAAGTTTATCACATAGTCCTTTTGCATTCTTTAGCAAAGTCAAATGGCCAATATGAAATAAATCATAGACGCCTGTTGTATATCCGATTATCATAGCTAGATGTATTTAAGATCTCTAATTAGTGATTGAGGATATGAGAAAACCAATCCATTGTTAAAATGTATAAACAGAGAAGGCTTGTATTGGATACTAAAACTCCTCGTCCAATAAAAGATAATGATATTGTCCTTATAAATATGCATTGCTTCAGGTTCATCATTTCTATAAGTCAAAGCGATTACTTCTTCTTCAAACGAGTTTAAATCAAAAATAGTTAATCTATCCAGTAAACCATCTCCCACCCCAGAAGCAATATACATTTTCCCTTTATAGATAAACTTGTCTTGAGTAGCAATTATCATTGGTTTTTCTATCCGTCTAATAACATTGTCTAGCGTGAAAACAACCGTCTTTTCACTCGAAGGAGAAGGTAACTTGAATTGCATAAAAACTAAAGCAGTTGCACTCGTAGAAGAGCCATCTTTATATGTTTGAGTATAAATTGTTTCGGTTTCTGCATCTAAAATCCAGTCCATGTTTCCAAAACCGCGAATATTATCTTCTATACTCACTGATAACACCTGGACCAACTTCGATCTCCACTTTTTCTGTATTTTGTCATACATGATTTCCTCAACAAAACAGCGATGTTCTCCATCCCACTCTGAAAGATATACATAATGCTTTCCATTTATATGATGATAATTTGCAACATTACAATGAGGATGATATCTTGTGCATTCTGGCTGAAAAGACGAGCTTTCTCCAGTAAGAAGAGAAGTAGCTATCGCATTACCCCCTGAATGAAAAAGGATAATCGTGTCATTTACAAATATTCCACTCTGCCCCGTAGCTTTTATCGGTAGCTCTGAAAGAACGCAATGATGATTATCGATATCTTTATTCTCAAGTACTGACAGTTTTTCAATTTCGCTTATTTTAAAAAGATAACTGGTATCTGGTAAAACAATATTGAGAAGCTGTTTCCCGTTTTTTCGTGCAGAAGATAATTCAAAATTCAGTTTATCATTTTCATTACTCTCCTTCTCACAGGAACTGGACAGAAGTAAGAACAAAAAAGGGACAATTACTCTATCAAGTCTCATTACTCACATATCCTTATTTTTCAGATTTGATGCTTATCCTGGTTTGTAATGGAGTGATCAAACAAAGCTCTCTTTTACAACATTCTTTCCCCGTTGTCATACAACCTCCATTGCTCAAATAATGACATACGAACTGACGCTTATGAAAGCAAACTTCATTTGTATTTGCATTGAGAATGCGAAGAATTACGGAGCTGAAGCAAAGTGGAGAATATAGGCATTGATTAAATTAAAACACTTCATATCTTTCGATATCCTCACCATTGAGTGCCCTGACTATGCGATAACACGCATTGCCATCCCCGTAGGGATTGACCGCCTTGGACATGCGCTCATAGGCTTCTGCATCATCAAGCAGGATGGAGACCTCGCTAACAATGAGATCGTGGTTTGTGCCTACAAGATGCACTGTTCCACTCTTCAGAGCCTCCGGTCGCTCGGTGGTGTCGCGCATCACAAGCACCGGCTTGCCCAAACCGGGGGCCTCCTCCTGGATGCCGCCAGAATCGGTAAGGACCACTGTGGACTTCTCCATCAAATAGACGAACTCGAGATACTGGAGGGGTTCGATGAAGAAGAAGTTCTTGTAGGTGGTGAGGTCTTCGCCGAACACCTCATGGATGGGCTTTCGTACATTCGGGTTCAGGTGCATCGGATAGACAAAGTCTACGTCGGGATATTTCTCGCTAAGGTCCTTCATAGCAGTAACCATGCTGATGAAGCCTTCGCCGAAGTTCTCGCGACGGTGTCCGGTGATAAGGACGAGTTTCTTGCCATTATCGAGGCGGGTAACATCGTAACCGGCTGACTTGAGAACGTTAATCTGCTCATCTGCCAGTGTTTTATTGCTCTTGAGTTTATCTACTACCATATGTAGGGCGTCAATCACAGTATTACCCGTAACGAATAACTGTCCATGGGCCTTTTCCTCCAGCAGGTTCTTCTCGCTGAGGGGCGTGGGAGAGAAATTGTAGGCAGCAATGCGCCCAGTGATCTGACGGTTCATCTCCTCCGGCCAAGGGCTATAAATGTTGTGTGTACGAAGACCCGCCTCCACATGGCCAACAGGAATCTGCTGATAAAAAGCAGCGAGGGCTGCGGCAGTACTGGTAGTGGTATCTCCATGAACCAGAACCACATCCGGCTTGCACTCCTTGAAGACATCGCGCATGCCAGTGAGCACACGGGCCGTCACATCATACAAATCTTGACCCTGCTTCATGATATTTAGGTCATAATCCGGCTTTACATCGAAAATTCGCAGCACCTGGTCCAGCATCTCCCGATGCTGCCCCGTCACACAAACCACGGTTTTAAAGTCATTTGGATACTTCTGGAACTCCTTCACCAGAGGGCACATCTTGATGGCCTCGGGGCGGGTTCCGAAAACAAGCATTATTGTTTTCATAAGATAATTAATTTCTCTCCAGACAAAAAATTCCATTCCTCGCATGAATATGTATATGCAAGGAACAATTCGTCTGACTGACCTCCTTCCCTAGAGGTCCCAGTCGGACGAATGAAGTATCTATTCTAGACACTTTGGTATATTTGCAAAGATACGAATAATATTTAGTTAATCCTCCCGTTCGCGCTTTTCACAAATCACTTTTTTCGATTAATGATACAGAAGGTTGCCGAAATGAAAATTATTTCTATTTTTGTATTTGGGTCCTCTATCAGGGACGAGGTTACTAGTCTCGATATGGGCGGAACCGGTCAAAAACAGCTACTTTCGAAGTAGCTGTTTCGTTTTTTTTTGTATATTTGCAACAATTGCGTCATTTGACGCGCAGGCCCGTCGGAGACGGCTGACTCGAGAGGGTCAGTCGTCTTTTATAATCTCCTTGGATAAAACAAAAACCTATGCTTCCCTGTGGCTAAAAGTATAACAAAACTACAGGGCCAATCATGAGATAGGCTCTGCAGATTAAAAAACTTCACAAATGATTTACTAGACTCTAATGTTTTGTAAGAGTCTCTATACACCTAAAGGATGACTACTATCTAGTAACCCAAGGCCAAGCAAACTCATAAACGACAATAAGAATGGGTTTACGAGGCTTTTTTTCCTCCTTGTTATCGTCTTTCTTCCCATCATCTTTCTTATTATCATCCTTTTGCTCAGTCTTCTGACCATCCTTTTCATCGGTCGCCGTCATTGCCATCGCTGAGCCAATAGGAAGCAACATCAAACAAAGAATAATTGTAAACAATCTACGCATAGTACAGTACAAAAAGTTAATTAAACAAGCGGATATAACCATACAACTGGAGTTAAAGCAAAGATAATTGAAATTCTTTTATTCACCAATAGAAAGAAGAAACGTTGGACGAAATACTGGTCTTTGCTCCTATACAACGACGCTCTTATCAATCAAAAGAGCTGGTCCGCATGGGGACCAGGTCGGTTAGGGGGAAAAGGGAGGGTAGATTAGCAATTCGTTTCCGGCAAATATAACGCATAGGTATGCCAGACTTATGCTCATCTAAATAAACATACTATCTTCCTATCTCATTCCAATTCACGATCATCAAAGAATTTCCTCGGCTACAAATCTCCTTTCCACCACTCCCCAATCGACGATTCCCCACATGGCTTCCAGGTGAGCAGCGCGTCGGTTCTGGTAGTCGAGGTAGTATGCGTGCTCCCAAACGTCAAAAGTGAGGATGGGACGAAGTCCATGGGCGACGGGGTTATCGGCGCCGGAGTACTGGCCGATGGTCAATGCGCCGGACGCATCCGCCTGGAGCCAGACCCAGCCGGAGCCGAAGAGGGTGGTGCCTTTTTGCACGAATTCTGCCTTGAAGGCGTCGAGGCTCCCCCATTGTTTAATGATTTGGGTGCCAAGGGGAGATTTCTCGACTTTGGCTTCGCCTTCGCTCGAAATGACAGTGGAAGGCCGGAACTGAGTAAAGTAGAGATTGTGATTCAGGA
>JAEEGL015530454.1_pt1 | contig 22400 bp, 20 predicted proteins | sample 9134231 | NCBI WGS metagenome assembly JAEEGL01 (sample SAMN16246548, study PRJNA631951) | gut metagenome | biome: gut microbiome; feature: rumen; material: fiber-attached | host: Bos | place: Iran: Karaj | collected 2018-10
GATGTTTGAGAAACCGATGACTACGTCCTGCATCTTGCCCTGCTTGTCAGGAACCATGATGGCTACGATACGTGCTCCGAAATTGGTTACCCAAACCTCACAGCCGTTGGCATTGGTTAGTTTGTACAGGTCAGTCTTCTTGCCTGTAAACTCCATCTGGAAGTCTGCTCTGTTGAGAACGGGAGCTTCCTTCTGTGAACAGGATGTCAGTGCAATCATTCCTGCCACAAGAGCGATAAAACATGATCTTTTCATTTTTGTTGTTTATTTGGTTGATTAATAAATTATTACAGTTTTCTGGACCCGTTTCCGATAACCACGTGGTAGATCTCAGGTATGATTCCGAACCTGCGGGCATACTCACGTTTTGCCTTTGATATGAACAGATCTGCTATGGTATCCCGAACCAGATTGATGGTGCATCCTCCGAATCCTCCGCCCATTATGCGGCTTCCGGTTACACCGCATTCTGATGCAATCTCCACCAGAAAGTCAAGTTCCGGACAACTTACGGTGTAATCCCGGCTAAGCCCCCAATGGGTCTCGTACATCTTCTTGCCCACTAACTCATAGTCGCCCTCATTCAAGGCGTCACAAACTGCAAGCACACGCTCCTTTTCATCCAGGACATACTTTGCGCGCCGGTAATCCTCATCGGTCAGGGAGCCTTTCACGGCTTCAAGCATCTGATAGTTGGCATCGCGGAGCGTTTCCACTTGACCGAACTGCTCATTCATCAGAGCTACGGCCTTCTCGCAGCTCTCACGCCGCTCGTTGTACTCATTGCCTAATGAATGTTTGACAAGAGAATTGATCAGCACCAGTTTGTACCCATTGGGATCAAACGGGAAATACTCATATTCCAATGAACGGCAGTCCAGACGTATCAGGCAGCCTTCGCGCCCGAATACTGATGCAAACTGGTCCATTATGCCGCATTTGACTCCGCAATAGTTGTGCTCCGTTGCCTGACCTATCTTGGCCAGTTCAAACTTGTCGACGCGTGAGTCGGCGAACATGGTGTTCAGGGCAAATGCAAAAACACTCTCAAGTGCGGCCGATGATGACATGCCGGCACCCAACGGAACATCACCTGTTATGGCTGCATTGAATCCACCGAGTGACACCCCGCGTTTTTCAAGTTCCTTGCATACTCCGAAAATGTAACATGCCCAATGCTGCTCAGGCTTTGAGGTGTCATCGAGCGAGAACTCTACGTAGTTATTCTCCTTCTGGTCAAGAGCCAGCAGGCATACCTTGCGTGAACCGTTGCGGTAAATCTCTATGGTAATGCCCTTGTCTACAGCACCGGGAAATACAAATCCGCCGTTGTAGTCGGTATGCTCACCGATCAGGTTTATGCGGCCTGGCGAAAAGTACAGGTCACCGCTTGTACCGAACTGCTCACGGAACCTGTTTCTCAGAATGGTCGTGTCCATAGACAGTGATTATTCCACTCCGAAACGGTAAATTGTAGTCTGTGTGTAAACCTCTCCGGGGCAGAGCACAGTGCTTGGGAAATACGGACGGTTGGGGCTGTCCGGGAAGTGCTCGGCCTCAAAGCAGATAGCGCAGCGCTTGGGAAGAGTCGAGCCATGGGCGCAGGTGCTTCCGCTGCAGTAGTTTCCGGTATAGCACTGTACGCCGGGTTCGGTGGTATAGCATTCCAGGAAACGGCCGCTTGCCGGATCTGAACATTTTACTGCAAAACTCAGTTCTCCCGGCTCGCGCTTGTTGAGAACCCAGCAATGGTCATATCCGTTGCCGTTTTTGGTCTGCTGTCCCTGCTCAATCCTTTCTCCCACTTTATGCGGGGTACGGAAATCAAACGGTGTGCCCTCAACCTTGTCGATGGTGCCCAGAGGTATGGCTGTGTTGTCAATAGGGATATAGTGGTCGGCATTGATTGTCATGTCATAGTCCAGGACGGTGAGAGGATTCTTCTTCATGCCGTTCAGGGTGAAATATGCATGATTGGTAAGGCATACGACGGTCTTTCTGTCAGTGGTAGCCTCATATTCAATGACCAGTTCATTGTCATCGGTCAGACGATAGGTAACGTTGACGTCCAGATTGCCGGGGAAGCCCTCCTCGCCATCCTTGCACAGATAATGCAGATGCAATGTCTGAGCATCAGTCTGCTCGGCGTCGAATACGCGTTTGTGGAAACCGGTGGGACCGCCATGAAGGCTGTTGGGGTCATTGTTGATGGCCAGTGAGTACTGCTTGCCGTCAAGTGTAAACTTACCGGCTGCGATGCGGTTGCCGTATCGGCCGATAAGGACGCTCAGGTAAGTTTCCTGACTTTCCATTACGTGCTGCAGACTGTCATGTCCCCAGACCACGCTTTCCATCTTACCGTCGCGGTCAGGCATCATTATCGCGCAAAGCGCACCTGCAAAGTTTGTAACTGCTATTTCACTGCCTTTCTTGTTCTTGAGAATGAAGAGGTCCACTTTCTTACCCTGAACCGTAGCCTGGAAATCCTCTCTCCTGAGGCCGGCCAGATTATCCTTTACAAAAAAATCTCCCATATAGTACTAATTGCTTAATTGGTTATTTATTAATAAAACAACGCAAATTAAGCCAATTTCAGGTACTATACCAAGTGAAATCGCAAAAAAATATCAGCTGTGAATAAAGAAATCGGGCATGGAAAGGAGGTCGGCGACCACAAAAGTGCTTCCTCCCACAAAAATCAGGTCTTCGGGGGCTGCTTCGCGTTGGGCGGTGCTCACGGCCTGCGCAACGCTTCTGTATACTCCTCCTTTCAGTCCCGCCTCACTGGCCATCTCTTTCAGTGTGTTGGCGTCGATCGCCCTCTTGACCGATGCCTGGGTGAAATAATAGCTTGCATTCTTTGGCATCAGGGCAAGAACTTGCGTAACGTCCTTGTCATTGACCATACCGAGGATTATGCGCAACTGTCCCGCTCCAGGTCTAGACGACAGTTCCTCCAGATGCCGGGCGATATATTTAAGGCCATGGCTGTTGTGGCCTGTATCACAGATTATGTCCGGTTTTCTGCTGACCAGTTGCCAGCGACCCCTCAGGCCGGTCATGCGGCATACGTCCCTGAATCCCTTTCTTATGGCCTGTTCCTGAATGACGAATCTTTTGCGTCTTAGCAGATCTATGGCGTTAAGGATGGTGTTGGCGTTTTTCTCCTGGCACAATCCGGCAAGTCCGCTCTCCAGGGCGGGGTACTCCGTGGTCTCGTACACAACCTTTGAAGGGTTTATGTATTTATGCGAAATTATTTTACAATTATCCTGTGCGAAAACAATCTTTGTTTTCACCTCTTCGGCCTTGCGTTCAAAGACCGGTCGGGTCTCATCGTTATGCTCACCGATAACTACCGGTACGTTTTTCTTGATGATTCCGGCTTTCTCGAAAGCTATTCCGGCAAGAGTGTCGCCCAGAAACTGCATATGGTCAAAGCCGATGTTCGTAATTATTGACAGGACCGGACGGATTATGTTGGTGCAGTCCAACCGGCCTCCAAGTCCCGTTTCAATGACAGCTACGTCAACTTCCTGTTCTGCAAACCAACTGAAAGCCATTGCGGTTGTAACTTCAAAGAATGAGGGGTGCAACGGCTCCAGGAAATCGCGGTTCCGCTCGATGAACCTGACTACGAAATCAGGACTCACCGGCTTTCCGTTCACGCGGATACGTTCGCGGAAATCAGTCAGATGAGGAGATGTGTACAGTCCTGTTTTCAGTCCGGATGCCTGCAGTATGGCGGCAATGGTATGCGATACGCTTCCCTTGCCGTTCGTACCTGCCACATGAATCGTCTTATACAGTTTATGCGGACAGCCCAGATGGCGGTCTATGGTTATTGTGTTGTATAGGCCTTCCTTATAAGCTTCCTGACCTACGTTTTGGAAAAGGGGTGCCTGCGTGTAGAGATACTCTACTGCTTCCTGATAGTTCATCAGTCAATAGTGCTTAATCAAAATAACTGCGGAATTTTCTGAACAGTTTCTCCTTTATGGATTGGGATGGTTGGAAATGGTCCGATGCCTGGAACTTTTCCATAGCCTGTCTCTCATCCTTGGAGAGAGTCTCGGGTATGTATACGCTTACGTTGACAATCATGTCGCCGCGACGGTTGGTATTCAGTTCGGGAAGTCCCTTGCCGCGCAGACGCAGCATCTTGCCTGGCTGGGTACCGGGTTCAATCTTCAGCTTGACTGCGCCATCCAGGGTAGGTATTTCTATGGCACCTCCCATTGAGGCCTGAGGGACTGTCAGCAACAGGTTGTAAACCAAGTCATTCTCATCGCGTACCAGATCTTTGTGAGGAGCCTCTTCTATCATAACCAGAAGGTTGCCGTTGTAACCGTTGTGTTTGCCGGCATTTCCTTTTCCCTCGACAGAAAGCTGCATTCCCTCGGCTACACCTGCAGGAATGTTGATCTCGACTATCTCTTCGCCGTATACGACGCCGTCACCGCTGCAGTGAGGACAGCGGTCTTTGATTATCTTACCTTCGCCGCCGCATCTTGGACATACGCTCTGGGTCTGGACCATGCCGAAGAAACTCTGCTGTGTGCGCAGTATCGTACCGCTGCCATGGCAGTCGGGACATGTCTCTGCAGCCGATCCGTCCTTGGCTCCCGTACCATTGCAATGCTGGCAGGGCACCAGCTTCTTGAGCTTGAATTTCTTTGTCACACCGGTGTTGATCTCCTCGAGCGTGAGTGTCACCTTTACCCTCAGGTCAGATCCGCGCATCTTGCGGTCACCGCGCTGACGTGTACGGCTTCCGCCGAAACTGCTGAATCCGCCGAATCCGCTTCCGCCGAATATATCGCCGAACATGGAGAATATGTCATCCATGGACATGCCGGCACCGCTGAACCCGCCTCCGCCGCCGAATCCGGAAGCTCCGTTCAGACCTTCAAATCCGAACTGGTCATATTTGGCACGCTTATCAGGATCGCTCAGTACACTGTACGCCTCGGCAGCCTCCTTGAATTTCTCCTCGGCTTCCTTATCGCCGGGGTTCTTGTCGGGGTGATACTGAATGGCTTTCTTGCGGTACGCCTTCTTTATCTCATCGGCAGTTGCGGTCTTGGGGACCTCAAGCACCTCGTAATAATCTCTTTTTGCCATATCGTTATTCTCCTACAGCCACTTTGGCGTGACGCAGCACTTTGTCGTTAAGTTTATATCCGTCGATGGCACAGTCCAGAACCTTGCCTTTCAGATCTTCGCTGGGTGCGGGAATCATGGCAATGGCCTCATGGAAATCCGTATCGAACGGCTCGTTCTTGGGTGATATCTTCTCAAGCCCCTTCTGCTCCAGGGTGTGCATGAGCTTGTTGAAAATAAGTTCTATCCCCTCTTTGAGTGCACTGAAGTCCTCTGACTTGGCGGAATTTGCGATGCATCTCTCCAAATCGTCTATCACGGGCAGAATGTCAGTTATTACACCGGCGCTGCCGTTCAGGATGATTTCGGCTTTCTCCTTCATGGTGCGTTTGCGATAGTTGTCAAATTCGGCCATCTGTCTGAGCAGACGGTCCTTGAGGTCAGCTACTTCAGCTTCGCTTCGGGCAAGTCTTGATTCTATCGTTTCCTCTTCCGGTCCGGCTGTTTCCGTGCTTTCTTCGCGGGAGGGGGCTTCCTCTGGCTTTTCATTGTTCAGAACATCCTTGTCCTGATCCTTCTCGGATTGAATTTCTTTTGACATCTTATGTTTGTTTCCCTTACTCATTTTACTCTATTTCTGATAATACCTATTACTGCACAACAAAGATTGTGCCACAGCTGATGCGGTGACACAGTGTCATATTAAAAAATCAAAAATCATTTCATTGAGTCAGCTCCGAAGCAGAATGGCAGTATGGAGTCTGTCCCGCCCTCAATGACCATTGTACCTTCGGTTCCGTACAGGATATATCTTATGGGCTGCCCGCCGCGCTGTTCTGTCTCGGCAAGCACTTGGCGGCAAGCTCCGCAGGGTGTTATGGGCTGTCCTGTAAAACCCTTGTCGTTGCGGGCTGCTATGGCCAGTGTCAAGACTGCCTTGCCGGGATGGGCGTGTCCGGCGGCGAAGAGAGCCGTCCTCTCGGCGCACAGTCCTGACGGATAGGCGGCGTTCTCCTGATTGCTTCCGGTTACCACAGTGCCGTCATCCAATCTGAGCGCAGCCCCCACCTTGAACCCGGAATAGGGCGACCAGCTTCCGGCTGTGGCCTCCTTGGCGGCATTTACCAGCATCAGGTCATCGGGGAGCAGCTCATTCTGGTCCATGATGCTCCAGCTTATGGTATGAGTGAACTTTTTCATACGGTAATCTCTTAACTGACCGCTAAGTTAGTTTTTTTATTTAACTTCGCGCTATCCAATCAGCAACAATAATATGAATTCAGCCCGCCCGGCCATACTCTTCCTGCTCGTGGTGCTCGTATCCTGTTCTACTGTTCGGAACACCTCCGTCAGCACTTCGGGGACGGATGCCTATTCGGCTTATATAGCCAAATACAGCGATATGGCAGTGGATCAGATGAAATCATACGGAATCCCTGCAAGCATCACGCTGGCGCAAGGGCTTCTTGAGTCCGATGCTGGCCGCAGTTCATTGGCGACCAAATGCAACAACCATTTCGGTATCAAGTGCCACAGCGATTGGACCGGCCGTAAGATGTATCATGATGATGATGCCAGGCAGGAGTGTTTCAGGTGCTACAAGGATGCAGCCGAATCCTATCGTGACCATTCCCTTTTTCTTGTAAACGGATCGCGTTACCGGTCACTGTTCAAGTTGGCCTCAACTGACTATAAGGGATGGGCCAGAGGACTTAAGGCTGCCGGATATGCAACCAGTCCCACTTATGCCGACAAGCTTATTGAACTTATAGAGAGATACGGTCTGGACCGGTATGACAGCAGGAGCGGAGTGCATCTCAAACCGGGGCAGCTTCCGCATCAGCCTGTTCTGGTAAACGGTCAGCGTTGTGTGCGTCTCCGTGAAGGCGAGACCCTTAAGGATATTGCACGTGAATATGGAATGCAGCTTCTGATGCTTCGCCGTTTCAATGAGGTGGACCGCAAATTCGCTCCTCCTGCAGGATCACTCATCTATCTTGAAAAGAAAAAGTCCCGCGCTGACCGTGAGCACAGGACTTATGTTGTAAAAAAAGATGACAGTTTGTGGTCAGTCTCCCAACAGTTCGGGGTCCGTATGAAACCGCTTGCCAAACGCAATGGCCTGTCGGATGAGAATCCGCTTACTGTAGGTATGACATTGATTCTGCGTTGATCATTCCATCTCTTGCGTGGCCTTGGCTATTGCTTTCTCCAGCTCTGCGCGGCTCATGGTTCCATCCAGGCAGATGAATGTGAATGCTTCATTTTCGGATGCTGTCAATATGAATTGGGATACGGTTTTTTCATTTCCGGTGGTGTATATCCGGACCGTTTCGCCTTTATCCTTGATTTCCATGAGCATCTCGAATTCATATTTCTTTACGAACTTGTTCACATCCGATTTGATCTCTTTGCAGAGTTCGGGATCTTCGCAGTCCAGCAGGTACATCGAGTTCAGGTTCTTGATTATTGAACCCAAGTTGATGGATCCTTCGCCTACTTCCATATCTGGCACTTTTCCCATGAGCTTGAACATGGACGACGAGATATAGACTGCACTTACCTCCTCATTGTCGGAGTACTTGTTGTAGATTCCTTTGCCGTCCTGAGCCCAGGCTTCGGCTGTGAGCAGAAATACTGCTGTCACGAATGCTGCTATTCTTTTCATCTTAGTGCGTTTAACGTTTTGTCAATTACCGGTTCGGCTGCATCGGCAATAGCCAAGCCGGCGTTCATTTTCTCTGATATGAATCCGAATACCTGCTCCATCTGCTGGTAAGCCAACTTGGGATCGTCGAACGTATCCTTGGGAGTGGTTATCGAATCCTGGAAAGAGATACCCATACCGATTGTGATTATCGCAACTGCTGCAGCAGGGTAGGATATCATCTTGAGTATTTTTCTGTATCTCTTGTGGAATACATTGTTTTCCTGTGATTTATCATCTTCTTTTGATGATATCTCAAGGGCACGTGCCGTAACGGCTATGTCGTGATTCAGTGAGTCGGGTACCTTGACGCTCTCATCGGAGGCTATCCTCTCAAGGTCAAGCATACTCAGTTTTTCAATATCTTCCAATCGTTTCATATCTGGCTCCTTAATGACTTGCGGGCGTTACTCAGCAATACCCTCAAAGTCAGGTTTGACATTCCGGTCCTTTTTTCTATCTCATCGTATGACATTTCTTCCAATACATACATCTTCATTACGTCACGTTGTCTGGCGGGTAGCCGTTCGATAGCGGCAAGTACCCTTTCCAGTTTTTCCCGGGCATCATAATCATCATCAACCAGTCTTGATTCCGCTATGTCCGGCCCTGGTTCCATGCTCTGCACGCGCTGTTCCTTACGCAGTTTGTCTATGCAGAGGTTTTTCATCAGGGTTGTGCAGTATGCTTTCATGTTCAGTACCGTGTCCAGCTGCTCCCGGCTGTTCAACAGTTTTATGAACAGGTCCTGCACTGCATCTTCGGCATCGGTCTGAGACTCCAGAATGTAATACGCCACCCTATAGAGCCCGTCGCTCAAGGATTTGTATGCTTCTGTAAGGACTTCTGATGTCATCTTGTTTCTGACCGTTTCCGATATAGAGACGTGATAACCCCTAAAGTGTTAATGTCTCAATGTAAAAAAATATGGGAAAAACAGAAAACCGGCCCTTAAGCCAGTCTCTGAAAGCTATAGTATCTCGTGTTCTTCCTTCATATCTATCTCGTTACCTTTCAGGTCAATGAAACGGTAGGATAGGAATGGAAGGTCCTGATCCGGCAGAAGGTTGATGCCGAAACCATACCTGAACTGCCAGCGTAGTTTGAGAGAGAAAAGCCCTCTTGTCAGGTAGGCGTAAACATATGGATGTACAAACAGCGTAAAGTGGCTGGTCTTCATATTGTTGGTCAGACAGCTGATCTTGTTTTCCAGCTGGTCCGTAAACAGTATTGACGGCCTTATCGTGCCTGTGCCGAAGCATGTCGGGCAGGTTTCGTCCACAGGAACGTCCATCACGGGACGAACCCTCTGGCGTGTTATCTGCATGAGTCCGAATTTGCTCAACGGAAGAATGTTGTGCTTGGCCCGGTCACGTTCCATATTCTGGCACATACGTTCGTAAAGTTTCTGGCGGTCTTCGGCCAGAGCCATGTCGATGAAATCAACCACTATGATACCTCCCATGTCACGCAGACGCAGTTGCCGCGCCAGCTCATCGGCAGCACCCAGATTAACCTCGAGCGCGTTCTCCTCCTGTGTGCCGGCTTTCACGCGATGACCGCTGTTGACGTCAACCACATGCAGAGCTTCTGTGTGTTCAATGATAAGGTATGCGCCGCTCTTGTATGAGACAATACGTCCGAATGACGACTTTATCTGCTTGGTGATGGCAAAGTTGTCGAATATGGGCAACTCACCTTTGTATAGCTTTACTATCTTGGTCTTTTCGGGGTCTATCAGCGATACGTAATCACGTATCTCCTGATATGTCTTCTCGTCATTGACATGTATGGACTCATATGACGAGTTCAGCATGTCGCGCAGTATTGCTATGGTGCGGCTGGTCTCCTCAAAGATGAGGGTAGGTGCTTTCTCGGCCTTCTGGGCTCTTGTAAGACAGTCCTCCCAGCGTTGGTATAGTATTGACAGCTCGTTGTCCAGTTCGGCCACGCGTTTGCCTTCTGCCACGGTGCGGACTATTACGCCGCAGTTCTTGGGCTTGATGCTGTGGATAAGCTGCTTAAGTCTTGCCCGCTCCTCATTGGACTTGATCTTTGATGATACCGATACCTTGTCACTAAAGGGAATCAATACCAGAAAACGTCCGGCAAAGGATATCTCACCTGTCAGTCTCGGGCCTTTGGTTGAGATGGGCTCCTTGGTTACCTGGACCACTATCTCGTCGCCCTGCTCAAGGGCGGTGCTGATGTTTCCCGATTTCTCGTCAAACTGAACAGGCTGTGCTTTGCTGAAAGGAGCAAGTTTCTTGCGGTTGGCGCGAACCTGTTTTATGTATTTTTTCAGAGATGCGAACTGCGGCCCCAGGTCCTGATAATGCAGGAAAGCCTCCTTGTCGGAACCAACGTCGACAAAACATGCGTTGAGTCCCGGCATGAGTTTCTTGACACGTCCCAGATACAGGTTGCCGACGGCAAAAGTAACCTCCTGGGCATCTTTCTGGTATTCAACCAGATTGTGGTCTTCGGTGATGGCTATCTGTATGCTGTCCGGCTGGACGTTTATAGTCAGTTCGCTTGTCATCGGTTAGAGTTGAGAAGTGTTTGATAAAGCAAAGAACAAACCTGACGAAAAGATACTCACGGCAAGTTTGTTCTTTGAAAGTTTTGTCAGAGAAAGAGCCTTATTTGCTCTTATGTCTGTTCTTTCTCAGTCTTTTTTTACGCTTGTGCGTAGACATCTTATGTCTTTTTTTCTTCTTACCGCTTGGCATAATCGTGATTATTTATGTTAACTATTACTTTCTAACAGCCTGAGCGAAAGTCTTTGCCGGCTTGAAGGCAGGGATCTTGTGCTCGGGAACGGTGATTGTCGTGTTCTTGAGTATGTCGCGGGCTGCCTTTGCTGCTCTTTTCTTGGTGATGAAACTGCCGAAACCTCTCAGATAAACGTTCTCATCGTTTTCAAGTGATTCCTTAACAACCTCCATGAAACCTTCAACACATGCCAGAACGTCGGTCTTGTCAATACCTGTCTTTTTGGCAATCTCGCTAACAACTTCTGCTTTAGTCATATTCTCAATTGTTTAAGTCTTAAATGTCGCTTTTTGATTTCGAGTTGCAAATGTAGTTCTTTTTTGGTGATATGGAAAATATTTCAGCTCTTTTTGTTTTAAAATAGTTTATAAAAATCCAAAGCAGGTCCTGTGGTTTGACACAGGTCAAAAAAATCGGCTTATTGTTTTGTTTCATCTCCTCCAGTGATTATATTTGCTCCCGAAATATTTTTTAATACCTATTATTATGTCAGTTAACAAAGTAATTTTGATTGGAAACGTTGGTAAGGATCCGGATGTGAGATATCTGGACAACCATGTTTGTGTCGCTAATCTAACCCTTGCCACTACAGAACGCGGTTACACAGCCCAGAACGGTACCCAGGTGCCGGATCGTACGGAATGGCACAACCTCGTTTTCTGGAGAGGTCTAGCCGAGACCGTTGAAAAATACGTTCACAAAGGTGACAAACTCTACATCGAGGGTAATATCCGGAACCGTAGCTATGATGACCAGAACGGTGTGAAACGTTACGTGACGGAGATTTTCGTCGATTCCATGGAAATGATGTCATCAAAGCCCCAGCCCAGGGGTGATTCGCGTCAGGACTCAGTTCCCTCGCAACCGGAAGCCGGAAACTCCGGCGCTCCATTCTAATTAAAGAGAAAGCATTATAGAAACCTTATTATTATTGATTTCAGGAACTGCGGCCCGGGGGGCTGTCATGTTCAATGCTCCTACAGCGGGGTCTGTCATCGCTATGGTGACGGCCCTGCTTCTTTTGGTCTTGTCAGGTTTCGTCTCAGCATCCGAGACGTCTTTCTTTTCACTTTCGCCCGAAGAACTCAAGAGAATATCCCAGGACAACAGTTTCCGTGGCCGTAAGGCTTCCGTGCTTCTGTCTGATTCCGAGCGTCTGCTTGCCACGATCCTGACTGCCAACAATCTTGTCAATGTGGCTATCATCCTTCTCCTGGACCTGGCTTTTGCGCAGATGCTGGTTTTCAGCGCCGAGTGGGCCGAATTCCTGGTCCTGACGGTTATCCTGACATTCATACTGCTCCTCTTTGGTGAAATAATACCCAAATTGTATTCGGCGCACAATTCTCTTCCTTTCAGCCTTAAGGCGGCGCCTCTCCTTTCGGTGCTTACCGTACTGCTCCGGCCAGTGTCGTCTCTGCTGATGCGTTCCAAGGTGTTGTCCGATCATGTCCAGTCCAAGAATAATTACAACATTTCGGTGGATCAGCTGGAACACGCTCTGGAACTTACCGACTCGGAGGATATACAGGATGAGCAACAGCTGCTGGAAGGAGTGATACGCTTCGGCGATGAAACGGTAGCGGATATAATGACATCCCGAATTGACATGATAATGCTGGATGTAAAGGCCAGTTACGGTGATGTGATAAAATGCATCCGCGAGAACTTCTATTCCAGAGTTCCGGTCTATTCCGGAACATCAGATAACATTAAGGGAATTCTTTACATTAAAGACCTTCTTCCGTACCTTGAGAAGGGTGACGGATTCAGATGGCAGTCACTTATAAGACCGGCTTTCTTTGTGCCCGAAACACGCAAGATAGATGACCTTCTCCATGATTTTCAGACAGGCAGGATCCATATGGCAATCGTGGTCGACGAGTTCGGAGGCACATCCGGCCTGGTCACACTCGAGGATGTGATTGAGGAGATACTCGGTGAAATCAATGATGAGTTTGACGATGACTCGGTGGCTTACCGCAAGACAGGCCCGGATACATATGTCTTTGAGGGTAAGACGCTGCTTTCGGATTTCTTCAAGGTCATAGGACTTGATGAGGATGATTATTCGGAGTTTGTGGGCGAGGCGGATACCCTTGCCGGTTTCCTTCTGGAACTTAAGGGTGATTTCCCCAAAAAGGATGAGGAACTGGTATGCAAAGACCTGGTTTTCAAGGTCATGGAAAAGAAGGAGAGACGCCTTTCGGGCATTCGCGTAACAGTCAGACGCCAGGAACAGCACTCAGGCAGGGAGGAGTGACATGAATCTTCCTCTCCTAAATTACGTACGCCCGCGTGGGCGATTGTTATATTTTTGTACTATATTTGCACAAAAATACAAATCCACACTTAACTCAACCAAATCCCAATACTGTTTATGGAAAAAAGCAAAAAATCATTGGTATTGGGCGGTATCATCGCAGCTTTCTGCCTTGGTTCATGCCTTAGGACGACTAATGAACTTGACCTAGACAAGGAAATTAGTCTTGACATGCAGATCGGCCCCGGTGGCCTGACTATACCTCTGGGTAGTCTTGATACCCTATATCTTGATTCACTCATTAAAGTAGACGGTGATGAATCAGTACTGGATACCCTGTACGACGGGTTGTACGGATTCACTATGGACGGCGATATCGATAAGGTTACCGTCAGTATCGGTGATGTAACCATAAACATCCCCAAGCCTGAGATAGATGAGATAACGGCAAGCTTTGACCAGACTGATGTGGATGACATCACGATTGATGAGAAGTCGCAGAACAGCACGATCAAGATATCGTCGGTTAACCTCTCTTCCATCAATGACCAGCTTCCTACTCCTTTCAGCAGTTTCCGTACCGATCCCATATTGGTGCCGGTAGTCCCCGGAATACCTATCGCTAATCCTCTGACAAGTCAGAATTTCATAGAACTGGTAATCCCTGACCAGTCAGTGAATGTTGAGTTCAACTATACACTTCCGGAAGACGTGTCCAGCATCAACAGGATCATCCTGGGTCCGGAAAACACGGATAAGGGTCAGACCATCAACCTTAATGTTGACCTGGCAAGCGTGTTCGCCATTACAGATTCTCCTGATATAACTCTGGAAACCCTTCAGATAACCTTCCCGTCCAATTTCTATCTCTCCAAGAGCAGTGCCCTGGACAACTATCTCAAGAATGGAGACATTTCCATAAGCGGAACGGTATTCAGCATAAACAATGCCAAGGTTAACAATGAGGCCTTCACCGACGGTAATTATATTCTGCCTATTTCACTGGTAGTTGATTCGGCCGACTTCAAGGATTACATCGTCAATGAAGATGATAAGCTTAAGGTCAAGTATAAGCAGGATATCGGCTATAAGTTGTCGATCAGGCTTTCGGGAACATCTACAGCAACGGGTAACAAAAACATTTATGTAGATGTAAGCATGAACGATAAGCTCCGGATGAGGGATTTCTATGTTGACACCAAACAGAAAGACCTGTCCCTTCCTTCCGGAAATGTTGAATCGTCATACAAGGTAACCGGTCTGGACAATCTCTCAAAGGTTAACTATATTGAGTTCGAGGAGTCACAGAGCATCCTGAACCTTTCTCTCTCTGATTTCGACATCAATCCATTTGAATTTGCAGAAAACAGTGCCATCAGGCTTCAGCTCCCGTTGGGCTTTGTGTTCGTCAGGAACCCGGACGACAAGATCTATGTAGACAACGAAGCTGTAGGACAGTGGGGCGAAAACAGCAATATCCTGGAAATCTGGCCCGGTTACGCCAAGGGCAAGACCATGCAGCTCGCAGTCAGCAGACTCGATATATACAAGACCGTCGATGAAGTCAGCAAATCCATTGATCTGAACAATGATGTAAACTATAGCGGAAGCATTAGCATAGCAGCCAAGACAAACCTGGACAAGAGTGCTCTCGATGCTCTCACGGATAAGGATATCAATTTCAAGGTTTGGGGTAGCTTCAAGGTTAAGAACGCCAATGTCGAGACCTCCAGGATAGAAACTGAGTTCAATGAGAGCACGACATTCTCCATTGATGAGGAGATAGACCAGGCATTGGTCGAGCTGAACAGCATAAGCCTTACCCAACCGGCCGGCGCTTACCTGCAGCTCAAGTTCCAGGGCATCCCTGAAACCATCTCCAAGATGACTTTCTCAAACGTGACAATGGTATTCCCCGATTTCATTCTCATCAGGTATACCGGAAATGACCATAGGATAAGAATAAATCAGGACACCCTGTTCATCAACGGAGACCTTTATAAGGATGAGTTCCTTGATGAGAGTGACGGATTCCAGTTGAGCGGCCTCCAGATAGAGGGTATGGAGTTCAAGAATCCCCTGATTATCGAGGATAGCCGTATCAAGCTGACAGACAGTGTCAAGATAAGCGGAGGAGTCTTAGTCGGCAACCAGCTTATCAACAGTGAGGAAATGAAGGAGATCAAGGTAACTCCCACCATTGATTTTGACCCTGTAGTGGTCAAGTCCATTGTCGGAAAGGTCAATCCTGCCATTGACGACGTTCATGAGGAGGTGGACCTTGACCTGGGCGATGACCTGGATTTCATTCAGAATAAGGACAACCGTCTGATGTTGAGCGATCCGCAGATTACCATCAGCATCAACAGCACGGTTACAGTTCCTATCAACCTGAATCTCTCACTTTCATCAAAGGATTCCAATGGACTTCCCATAGCCGAGAACATAACTCCAGACAATGGGGTGATCAGGCTCGAAAAGTGCGGTCTTGATGTAGAGAGCCGTAATACTACAATCATCATCTATAAGAATGACAGGGTTGTTCCGCAGTCAGATGACACCGTCTATGTGCGTATGAGCCGTCTGTCAGACCTCATGTCATCCATACCCGATAAGATATCGTTCGACCTAACAGCCCAGGTGGACCAGTCCGAGGAGCATTACGTTGACCTGACCCGCGAGTTGTCAGTATCGGGAAGTTACAAGGTTTCCGTACCTCTTTCGTTCGACAGCCTGTACATAGAGTATTCGGATACTATCTCAGACCTTGCCAAGAGCCTGGAGGATGTAGCCGATAAGATCGAGGCCACCGAGCTTAAGCTTCTGGCAGACCTGGAGAACACTATACCTCTGGGAGTTACACTAAAGGCCAAGGCTTTGGACAAGAATGATAAGGAAATAAGCGGCATCAGTATCGCTTCGTGCGTGATTGCACCGGGAAGCCCGAGCATAACAAAGTCCACCATGACCCTTGACGTGAATGTCAGGAAGGGGGCTCTCGAAAAGCTTGAGTCGATCGTATTCACTGCCGAATGCCAGTCGGGCGACGGAAGCACCAGCATACAGAAAGGACAGTGGCTCTGGATCAAGAAGGTGCGTTTACAGTTGCCCGAAGGCCTCAAGGTTGACCTGACAGAAAAAAAAGATTAATAACCATCAAACAGTGATACAGTTATGAAAAAGCATATTGTAAGAAAATCGTTCATGGCAGTTTCAATGCTGCTGCTCACTGTAGCTGCCTCGGCACAGAGTTCCAGCTCCGGTTATTTTCTGGAAGGATTCAGTCAGCGTTATCAGCTCAACCCCGCTTTGACTCCGGACCGCAATGTATTTGTCTCTATACCTGTCCTGAGCAACATTCAGGTGGATATGCAGAGTTCCGTAGGTCTGGCCAATTTCCTTTATGAATCCAAGTCCAAGCCCGGAATGCTTACCACATTCATGAGCCCGGACGTCGATGCCAAGACATTCCTGGATGCTATGCCCAAGGCCGCCCAGTTCAATGTCGGACTCAATATGGATATCCTTTCGGTGGGTGTGGGCTCAAAGAACAGCTTTACCACATTCAATATGAAACTCCGCAACAAGGAGCAGGTCAGTCTCCCCAAGGAGTTGTTCGGATTCATGAAAGCCAGCCTGGCCGAGGGGGACTATCTCATTGAGAACACCAATATCAACTCTATAACCTATCTGGAGACATCCCTGACACACTCCCATAAGATAGGTGATAACCTTAGCATAGGTGTCGCCCTCAAGTTCCTGGAAGGTATGGCTTATGCCGATTTCACCATCGATGAGATTGATGCCAGACTCCATGGCGATGAATGGCTTGTCAAGTCAAACGGAACCTTAAAGGGCTCCATTCCCGCAGTCGAGTACCAGTTGGATCCGAAGACCCAGACTTTTGATGGAATAGAAACTGTCGATGAGATCAATGCCAACATCATCCCCAAGAGTTACGGATTTGCCGTCGATCTTGGCGCAGAGTATGATTTCAAGGACCTTGTTGAAGGTCTTAAGGTATCTGCAGCCATCACGGACATCGGTTTCATCAACTGGTCAAACCTGAATACCTTCGCCACCAATAACAACGAGTATGTAAAGTTCGAGGGATTCAACAACTATGATATCGACGGGGACAACGGTGAAGAAACCCTGGATCAGATAACCGATGATTTCAACGATATGGTCAAGCTCTACCAGACAGGTTCTGTCAACGGTAAGGAGAAGGTGATGCTTGACGCCACATTCAGACTGGGTGCCGAGTATGCACTTCCTTTCGTGGATTGGATTTCATTCGGGGAGTTGTTTACATACCGTACCGGTCTTTGGCCGTATGCCGAGTCACGCACATCAATCTGCCTTTCACCCTGCGGATGGTTTGACATGACCGGAAACGCTGTACTGTCAAGTATGGGTTCATCTATGGGTCTTCTCTTCAACCTTCACCCCAGGGGAATCAATTTCTTCCTGGCTATTGACAAGCTTAAGGCGGAGTTCAACCCTCAGTTTATTCCACTCCATGATTTCGGCCTCAATTTCAGCTTTGGCCTGAATCTGGCATTCGGCAAGAAAGATTAGATAGATGATAGAAATTTCCATCTTTGAGATAGTTCTCAAAGGAATGGCAATAGGTTTTCTGGCAGCAGCCCCGGCGGGACCGTCGGGGGTGCTTGTCATACAGAGAACACTCAACAAAGGCCGTTGGAAGGGATTCCTTACCGGTCTCGGAGTCTCTGTGAGTGACGCAATATACATATTCATAACCATGATGTGCCTGTCTCTGGTTCTCAGTTATCTGGAGAATCCGGACGTGGCTCTGGTGGTGAAACTGGCAGGATGTGCACTGCTTCTGGTGTTCGGCATAACCACTGTCCGCAACAATCCCCTTGCCAAGTCAAAGGATGTGGCAGTAAAGAAAGAATCGCTCGGGCAGTTTACCCTGACCGGATTCCTGGTGGCTATAGTGAACCCGTTGGTGGTTTTTTTCTATATGGGCCTGTTCGCATTCTTCTCACTTCCGGTGGATGATTTCAGTACAAGCCTTAAGATGGAGACTTACGCATCTGTCCTTCTGGGTGATGTCTGCTGGTGGTTCACCCTGTCATATGTAATAAACAAGTTGCGCAACCGCTTTGATCTGCGCGGTCTTTGGATGATAAACAGGATTCTGGGAACCATACTCATAACCGCGGCAGTAGGATGGTGCACACTGATACTGATAAAGTTATAGAATGTTTGTCCAAGAGGATTTAAGAAATAAGAATATAGCCGAATATCTGCTCTATATGTGGCAGGTTGAGGATGTTATACGTGCAGCCGGCCTGGACAGCGACCGCCTGTATGAAACCGTTATTAAAGGCAGCGGACGCAGTGAGTCCGATATGCATAAGTGGAAACAGTGGTATGATGACCTGATAGCCATGATGTATGCCGAGGGCAAGACCGGGAGCGGTCATCTGCAGGTCAATGAGAACGTGCTCATGCTGCTGGAGGATCTTCATGCCCGTTTGCTGGACTCCCACAAGCAACAGGAGTATAAGGCCCTTTACTATAGGGCTTTGCCATTTATTGTAGAGTTCCGCGCCAGGAACCATGAGCAGCAGAATGATGAGTTGCGTGACTGTTTCAATCTGCTGTATGGAGTATGGATGCTCAAGCTGCAGAACAAGCCGGTGAGCAGTGCCACGACTCAAGCCGTTACGGCTATATCGGCATTCATCGGTAAACTGGCGCAACTCTACAAAGAGGATAAGGCCGGTCAGCTGGATTTGGATTGATTATGGAAGAGATAAACAGACGTAGAACATTTGCGATAGTATCGCACCCCGATGCCGGTAAGACTACGCTTACCGAGAAGTTCCTGCTGTTCGGCGGCCAGATTCAGGTGGCCGGCGCGGTCAAGTCAAACAAGATCCGCAAGACAGCAACATCCGACTGGATGGATATTGAGAAACAGCGTGGAATATCAGTGACTACATCGGTCATGGAGTTTGATTATGAAGGTTACAAGATAAACATCCTTGATACCCCCGGTCACCAGGATTTTGCCGAGGATACGTTCCGCACGCTGACCGCTGTAGACAGTGTCATCATTGTCATTGACAGTGCCAAGGGCGTAGAGCTGCAGACCCGCCGCCTCATGGAGGTGTGCCGTATGCGCAAGACTCCGGTAATTGTCTTTGTAAACAAGCTGGACCGTGAGGGTAATGACCCGTTTGATCTGCTTGACGAGCTGGAGGAGGAATTGCAGATTCACGTGCGCCCCTTAAGTTGGCCTATAGAGAAAGGAGCCCGATTCAAGGGCGTTTACAATATTTATGAGCAGAAACTGGACCTCTTTACACCCGATAAGCAGAAAGTGACCGAGAAGGTCCAGGTTGATATAAACAGCACAGACCTTGAGACCAGGGTGGGAGAGCGTGAGGCACAGAAACTTCGCTCTGATCTGGAACTGATTGACGGTGTATATGAGCCCTTTGACCGTCAGCAGTACCTTAGCGGAGAACTTGCTCCGGTATTCTTTGGTTCGGCCCTGAACAACTTCGGTGTGCAGGAACTGCTCAACTGCTTTGTCCAGATTGCGCCCAGTCCGCGTCCCACGCAGGCATTGGAGCGTATGGTCGATCCCGAGGACAGCAAGTTCACCGGATTCATATTCAAGATAACCGCCAATATCGATCCCAACCACCGATCATCGGTAGCCTTCTGCAAGGTCTGCTCGGGTAAGTTCCAGCGTAACGAGCCGTACTATCACGTACGCTTGGACAAGACATTCCGTTTCTCGTCGCCAACCCAGTTCCTGGCGCAGCGCAAGAGCACCATCGCGGAGGCCTGGCCCGGCGATATAATAGGCCTTCCCGATACCGGAAACTTCAAGATAGGCGATACGCTAACCCAGGGAGAGAAACTTCATTTCAAGGGTCTGCCCAGCTTTTCGCCCGAGATGTTCAAGTACATTGAGAACGCCGATCCCATGCGTGCCAAGCAGCTTGCCAAGGGCATTGACCAGCTTATGGGTGAGGGCGTTGCCCAGATGTTCGTGAGTCAGTTCAACGGCCGCAAACTCATCGGCACCGTAGGCCAGCTTCAGTTTGAGGTCATCCAGTACCGTCTGGAACATGAGTACAACGCACTGTGCCGCTGGGAGCCTGCAAGTCTTTACAAGGCCTGCTGGATTGAGAGTGACGATGAGGCCGAACTGGAGGCATTCAAGAAACGTAAGTACCAGTTCATGGCCACTGATATGGAGGGCCGTGACGTATTCCTGGCCGACAGTGGCTATGTGCTGCAGATGGCCCAGATAGACTTTAAGCATATCAAGTTCCACTTTACAAGTGAGTTCTAGATGAAAGAGTATATAGAGGATGTAAAGAAGGCTGTAGAGATAATGCGCGGTGGCGGCATAATCCTTTATCCCACTGATACAATCTGGGGGATAGGATGCGATGCCTCAAACTCCGCAGCCGTTCGCCGTATCTTTGAACTAAAGCGCCGAAGTGACAGTAAGTCGATGCTCTCACTCATAGACTCCGATGCCAAACTGGGTTATTACGTTCCGGACATCCCGGATGTTGCGTATGACCTTATGGACCTGTCTGAAAAGCCCCTCACCATCATCTATGACAATGTGCGCCATATGGCACCCGAACTCATTGCCGATGACGGCAGTGCGGGCATACGTATCACACGTGAGGAGTTTTCACGTGAACTTTGCCGCCGAATGGGAGGGGCGGTTGTGTCCACATCGGCCAATATAAGCGGCCAGCCGTCGGCAGCCAATTTCAGTGAGATATCTGAGGATATAAAGAGTGGTGTGGATTATATTGTTGAATACCGCCGTGATGAACAGACCCGCTCGGTTGCGTCAAGTATCATCAAACTTGGCAGCGGCGGATTGGTAAAAGTTATCAGAGAGTGATGGAAACAGTAAATGATGAGATGGAGCGCCAGACTGAGTCCCTGCTCAACAGGTTCAACCTATGGCGTAAGGATCATATCAGCGAGCGTCAGTTCATTCTTCTGCTCAGCCTGGTGGTAGGCGTGTTCACGGCATTTGCAGCACTGCTGCTCAAATATCTTATTTCATTGATTCACGGATTCATTTCGGGACATCTGTTAATCAGCCAGGAAAACTACAGCCTTCTGGTCTATCCCATAATAGGAATCCTGCTGTCAGGCCTGTTTATCAGGTATATAGTGCGTGATGACATAGGTCACGGCGTAACAAAGATACTCTATGCACTATCCAAGAAGAACGGCCGGATCAAACCGCATAACATGTACTCGTCGGTCATAGCCAGTGCCATCACCATCGGAATGGGCGGATCGGTAGGTGCCGAGTCTCCTATAGTTCTCACAGGCTCGGCCATCGGTTCCAACATAGGACGTATGTTCAAGATGGAGCACCGGACCCTGATGCTGCTTGTGGGCTGCGGATCGGCCGGCGCCATTGCCGGTATCTTCAAGGCCCCTATAGCCGGACTGGTGTTTGTGCTTGAGGTGCTGATGTTTGACCTTAGTATGGGTTCACTGCTGCCGCTGCTGGTTTCATCAGTAACGGCAGCCACCATTTCATACGTGTTTACCGGGACCGATTCCATGTTCCATTTTGTATCGGAACACGGGTTTGAACTGTCTCACATACCGCAGGCCCTGCTGCTGGGAATTGCCTGTGGATTGGTATCGCTCTACTTCTCGCAGACCATGCACTGGTTCGAGACCTGGTTCAAGAGGTTCTCCAATCCATGGGTCAAGTTCGTCATCGGCGCAGTTGTACTCAGTGTATTGATATTCCTCTTCCCGTCGCTGTTCGGTGAGGGTTATGATACTATCGGCATGCTGCTCAATGTAAATGAGAATCCTGAGAAAGTGATGGAGGGCTCTCTCTTCTACGGAGGTAACATATTGCTGTATCTGGGACTTGTAGTGCTGACCAAGGTCTTTGCCTCCACCGCCACCAATGCTGGAGGCGGATGTGGCGGTATTTTCGCACCCAGCCTGTTCCTGGGCTGTCTCACCGGATTTATCTGCGGTACCGTAATTAACCGCCTTTCGCCAGGTACCGATATCTCCGTCCAGAACTTTGCACTGCTGGGTATGGCCGGACTTATGTCGGGAGTCATGTTCGCCCCGCTTACCGGAGTCTTCCTGATTGCCGAACTCACCGGCGGCTACTCCATGTTCCTGCCGCTCATGATGGTGTCGGTCATGTCTTATCTCACTATCAAGCTGTTCCAGTCACACTCCATCTACTCCATGCGTCTGGCTCAGAAGGGAGAGCTCATGACCCATCACAAGGACCAGTCGGTACTGCTTCTTATGAGCATGGACAATATCATAGAAACGGAGTTCCTCAAGGTACGTCCCGATATGGACCTGGGGCAGCTGGTCAATGTGATAGCACGTTCCAAACGAAACCTCTTCCCCGTGGTCGATGACAATGGCTTCCTGGTGGGAGTAGTCAATATGGAGAGCATCCGCAACATCATGTTCCGTCAGGAACTGTATCACCGTTTCAATGTCCAGAAACTCATGGAACTTCCGCCTGCC
>JAEEGL015239522.1_pt1 | contig 22399 bp, 17 predicted proteins | sample 9134231 | NCBI WGS metagenome assembly JAEEGL01 (sample SAMN16246548, study PRJNA631951) | gut metagenome | biome: gut microbiome; feature: rumen; material: fiber-attached | host: Bos | place: Iran: Karaj | collected 2018-10
CGGCCGCGGCTGCCTGCCGCGGCCGGAGCATTCTTCGCGCACCCGTTTTTCTTCTTTTTGAACATGCGAGCCTGAGTTGTTTCATATTTGATTCCGATGATAAAACCTATCGGTTGTTTCCGCCGCAAAGATACAAAACATTTCCGGGAAAGTCAAGTGGAATTGTGCAAAATGTAGGAAATATTTTAACAATTAATTTAAAAAATAATATTGGGTGAGTTTTCAAGTCGTTGGTTTTCAATGAATAAAGAAATTTTCAAAACCCTTGACAACGGCTTGTTTTTGTTGTATTTTTGCAACCTGGATTATATCATCAAATTAAAACAAGAAAATCATGGAAAAGAAAGATCCCATTGAAGAGGCCCGCAGGTATGTGGCCAACGCGGAAGAGGTCATCAAGAAGGCCTGCTACGACCCCGAACTGAACCGTTACTCGGACGGTAAATATGTCAAGATGGCGGGGAACACGTTGTGGAACGGTTGCCTGATTGCGCTTGACGCCTTGTTTGGCATATCCAAACGGAAAGGCCGCCCTGACATAAGGAAATACCAGGAAGAGGCCGCCAGACGAGACAAGAAACTGCTGGCGGCAATCGCTGACGGCTACAATACCTTGCATCTGTCCATGGGCTACGATGGGAACAAGGATAAAAGAGTGTGCGACGCGGGTTTTGCCAACGCCAACGACATCATCAGCCGCTGCGCCAAAATGCTCCCGGCGGCGGCGTATGCGTGAATGATTCAGTATGAAGAATGAATGTTGCATATATCGCAACGACAGTCAGCAGAACTTGCCGGCTGTTTCCCGCAATATATCTCTCGGCTGCTGAAGGGCGAGGAGAATCTCACATCGGAAATTTTGTGAATCGGCTGACAAGTCCCGTAATTTTGCTATTTTTGCCGCTTCTTTTTAAGGGATATCAGGAAAGATAAGATAATGAAAACCAACAAGAACGATATAGAATTCGCCTCCCCTGAGGAAATCAAACAGTTCCAAGAGGGGAAAATGCACGAAGCCCTGCGGTATCTGCAGCAACATTCGCGCTTCTACCAGCGCATGTTCGAGCGCTACGGCATCAAGGTGGAGAAAATCCGCACCATCGAGGACCTCGTGAACATCCCGTTTACCGAGAAAAAAGATCTCCAACTTTTCAATGAGGACTTCCTGTGCGTGCCGAAGGAAAAGGTCATCGACTACATCACCACCAGTGGCACGCTGAGCGACCCCGTGACCTTCTGCTGTACCGAAAAGGATCTCCAACGTCTGGCCTACAATGAAAAGAAAAGCTTCGAATGTGCTGGTTTACAGCCGGGTAACATCCTCCAGCTGATGGTCACCCTCGACAAGCGTTTTATGGCAGGATTGGCCTATTTCCTCGGTCTGAGGGAGCTTGGCGCCTCCGTCATCCGTGTGGGCAACGGCATCCCCGAACTGCAGTGGGACACCATCCAGCGCATCAAGCCCGACAGCATCATGTGCGTGCCGTCGTTTATTCCGCGACTGATTCAATACGCTGAGGATCATGGTATTGACTACCAGAACTCCAGTATCCGCAAGATTATCGGCATCGGCGAGAGTCTGCGCAACCAGGATTTCTCGCTCAACCTCCTGGGCGAGCAGATCAAGTCGAAATGGGATGTGGAGCTCTACGCCACCTACTCCTCCACCGAGATGGGCGCGACCTTCAGCGAGTGCGAGTACGGCATTGGCGGTCACGTGCATCCGGAACTCATTATCGTGGAGATCATCGGGGAAGACAATCTGCCGGTGGCCGACGGCGAGACCGGCGAGGGGGTGGTGACGACCCTCGGTGTGGAGGGTATGCCGCTGCTGCGCTTCCGCACGGGCGATATGTGCGCGAAAATCACCGAACAATGTCGCTGTGGAAGAAATAGTTACCGTCTCACTCCGTTGGTGGGTCGCAAGAACAACATGATCAAGCTGAAAGGCACGACCCTCTATCCGCCTGCGCTCATGGATGTGCTGAACAACACGCCGTTCGTGCAGAATTACGTGATTTACGTGCAAGATTCGCAGCAGGGCACCGACGAGGTGGTCGTGAAGGTGGGGCTGAACGCCGAGGCCGTCGAGGAGAACGTGCGGTTCAAGAACCATCCCGAGGAGATCGTCAACGAGCTGAAGAACCGTTTCCGCGCGCACGTCCGCGTCGCCCCGGCGGTCGTCATCAGCTCTGTCGAAGAGGTCCAGCGCATCAACTTCCCGCCCAGCGCCCGGAAACCCGTGAAATTCATTGATTTGCGGTCATGACCATCCGTAAAGCGAAAGCTTGTTAAGAACGAATAAACAATAAAATGAAAAGGAACCCCTTGATTATCATGTTTGTCGGCGTGACTATGTTGCTTGCATCCTGCGGGCAGAAAGAGCAGCCGCAGACGCTCCAAACGGCTATTGAACATATGATGGATATCTATCCGGAGGCTCGGCTTCAGGATATTTACAAGAGTTTTTATCAAGACCATTTTGGTCCGGGACATCTGATTACGGACACCGCGATGGTGCGGCATTATCTCTATTCAGAACTGTCGGGGAATGATGTTTCCTATCCGTATTCCTATTACGAGCCGACGGGCTGCGAAGGCCGTTACGTGCGGGTGTTTCTCTCCGCCGTTGTGGACAGCTTGATTTCCGCGGAAGAGTTGCTGGATGCGTTTGTCAGGAGTGCTAATGAGTTTCAAGAACCTAAGACAGAATGGGCTACGGAGTGGGCGGAGATTGTCCGTACCATCCGTGAGAACGAGATTGACGTTGAGGGGGTTGCCGAGGACGAGCCAGCATTGACAGAAGCCGCCCGGAACAATAAAGCGATGCATCACAGTCGCGCCTACAATGCTGCGTACTTCCCGCATTATCGCATCGTGAGACGTGACATTTTCGAGAAGGAGATCAAACCGAAGCTGGAAAGGAAAAAATAGCCGTCGTTCCGAAATTTAGAAACATGACTCGAGAGAAAGAAATCTACAAAGTGACCCTTTGGGGAAGTTTCGTCAACGCGTTGTTGATGGTGTTGAAGTTTGTGGCCGGCATGTTGGGCAACAGTGCTGCCATGATGGCCGATGCCGTCCATTCGGTGTCAGATTTTGCCACCGACATGGTGGTGATCGCCTGTGTGCGCATCAGCAGCAAACCCAAAGACAAATCCCATGAGTACGGTCACGGCAAGTTCGAAACCTTGGGCACTGCACTCATCGGGCTGGCGTTGTTTGTTGTGGCGGTCGGCATTCTCGTGGGCGGTGCGCAACGTATCTTCCTGTGGGCCAACGGCGGACAATTGGCGCAACCCAGCATGATCGCTTTCTGGGCGGCCATTGTCTCTATTGTGCTGAAAGAGATTATTTACCAATACACCAACCGAAAGGCGAAACAGCTTGACTCTGAGGCGATGATTGCCAACGCATGGCATCATCGCAGCGACGCGCTCACTTCGATTGCGGCGGCAGTGGGTATAGGATGTGCTATTTTCTGTGGCGAGAACTGGGCGGTGTTTGACCCCATCGCATCCATCATTGTGGGTGCGTTTATCATCAAAGGCGCCGTTGACCTGATGCGCAACTCGGTGGGCGAACTGATGGAAAAGTCACTGCCCGAAGAAGTGGAGAATGAAATTCTGGAAATCGTGCGTTCTGTTCCGGAAGTGTCTGAACCTCACGAACTTTGCACCCGTCGTATCGGCAACCACTACGCCATCGAACTGCATATCCTGATGGACGGCAACCTCTCGTTGAAGGCTGCTCACGACAAAGCCACGGAAATCGAGCGGCGACTGGTGGAACGTTACGGGGAGGAAACCCACGTGGCAGTACATGTGGAACCGTTCGGAGAAAACTGACCTGACTTTGACTTTGAACTCTTCCAATTGCCTATTGCCTGTTGCCTATTCCCTATTCCCTCACCTTTCAACTCCAATGCCAAAGGTTCGCAAAAAAATACTATTTTCGCGGCCGCAAATTCTAAGCTAAAAAATGAACACCGTTTTTACCCTATCTGACGTTGAGAAAATCGTTTACGGCGACAAAAAGATAGAACTGTCCGAGCTGCCGATGGACAAAGTGGCGGCGTGCCACGAATTTCTGAAGCAGTTCAGTGCGGACAAAATCATCTACGGCATCAACACGGGTTTCGGACCGATGGCGCAGTGGCGTGTCGATGACGATCATCTTATCGCCCTGCAGTATAACATCATCCGGAGTCACTCCACCGGTGCGGGCGAACCGCTCCCGGACGAGTGCGTGAAGGCCGCCATGGTGGCCCGTCTCGGCACTTTCCTGCAGGCGCGCTCCGGCGTGCATCCCGACTTGGTGAAGCTTCTCGTGGAGATGATCAACCGCGACATCATCCCGATGATTCCCCAGCACGGCAGCGTGGGGGCCAGCGGCGACCTCGTGCAGCTGGCGCACCTCGCCCTGACGATGATAGGCGAGGGGAGTGTCCACTACCGCGGCGAATGGAGACCTGCGGCGGAAGTGCTGAAAGAGAACGGGTTGGAACCCTTCAAAATCCATATCCGCGAAGGCCTCTCCATCACCAACGGCACGGGTGTGATGACCGGCATAGCCATGGTCAACCAGTTCCAAGCCGAGCAGCTCCTCGACTGGGCCACGCTAGCCGCGGTGATGATGAACGAGATTGCCGGCTCATACGACGATTGGATGGCCGCACCGCTCAACGAGGTGCGCCGTCACGAAGGCCAGCAGGTGATGGCCGCCCGCATGCGCACCCTCGCCCGCGACAGCCAATGCCTGCAACAGCGCGAACACATGCTCTATGATGGTCATCATACGGAGGAAATTTTCGAACATAAAGTGCAGGCTTACTATTCGTTACGCTGCACCCCGCAGATTTTGGGCCCGATTTACGAGACACTGATCAACTGTCGCCGCGTGCTGGAAGAGGAGGTCAACTCCGCCTGCGACAACCCGATCGTGGATCCGGAGACCCGCAATGTCTATCACGGCGGCAACTTCCACGGCGACTACATCTCCCTGGAGCAGGACAAGGTGAAAATCGCGATGGTGCGCCTCGTGATGACCACCGAACGGCAGCTCAACTACCTCTTCCACGACCGTATCAACGGCATTCTGCCCCCGTTCCTCAACATGGGCAAGTTGGGACTCAACTACGGAATGCAGGCGTGCCAGTTCACGGCCACCTCCACCACCGCCGAGTGCCAGACGCTGGCCATGCCCAACTATGTGCACAGTATTCCGAACAACAATGATAACCAGGATATTGTGAGTATGGGCACCAACACCGCGCTGCTCACCAAGCGCGTCATCGAGAACGCTTGGCAGGTGATGGCCATCCAGTACATAGCCTTCGCGCAAGCCGTTGACATCCTGAAGATAGCCGACAAACTCGCCCCTATTTCCCGACAGATTTACAAGCAAGTCCGCGAAATCTGTCCCGTATTCGTCGAGGACACCCCATTCTACGAAGACATCCGCAATATCCAGTCGTTTTTGAAGGATAACCCATTGTCATTGGATTGATTCTTAATGAAATATAATTTCCAAAGCCACCTCGAAGAGGCAAAACGCGCGAAGCGCAATTAACCCCATACAAGCGAAGCGCAGTGTGGGGTTGGGTAAGAGAACAAGCAAGATAAACATCAAACCAAACAATATGAAATACGCATTAGTAACCGGAGGTTCCCGTGGTATCGGACGTGCAGTGGCGTTGCGCCTCTCCCGTGACGGGATGCCTGTGATTGTGAATTATGTCAGTAACGACGCAGCTGCCGAAGAGACCAAGCAAATGATTGAGGCTCAGGGCGGTGTTTGCGAATTGCTGAAGTTTGACATCGCTGACGAGCAGGCCGTGGACGCTGCGCTGGAAGGCTGGGAGAAGGCCCATCCTGAGGATTTTATCTCTGTGTTGGTGAACAACGCCGGCACGCGCCGCGACAACCTGATGATCATGATGAGCGACGAAGACTGGCACAGCGTGATCGACGCACCGCTGAACGGATTCTTCTACATCACCCGTCGTGTGGTGAAGACGATGTTGCGCAAGCGCGAAGGCCGTATCGTCAACATGGCGTCGCTTTCGGGCTTGAAAGGAGTTCCCGGACAGACCAACTACAGTGCCGCCAAGGCCGCCATTATCGGCGCTACCAAGGCGTTGGCACAGGAGGTCGCCAAGCGGAAGATCACGGTCAACGCCGTGGCTCCCGGCTTCATCGCCACCGACATGACCGCCAGTCTGGACGCGGAGACCCTCAGCAAGATGATCCCCGCCGAGCGCTTCGGCACCCCCGAAGAGGTGGCGGCGGCTGTTGCTTTCCTGGCTTCATCCGAGGCATCGTACATCACAGGGCAAGTGCTGCAGGTGAACGGAGGAATGTACAGTTAGCGAGGCGATGATGCGATGATTCGATGATTCGATGATGCGATGATGCGATGATTCGATGATGCGATGAATAATCGATGAATGTGAAACGATGAAAGAGAAACGTGTAGTAATCACCGGAATGGGAATATGGTCGTGCATTGGCACCTCGTTGGACGAGGTGACGGCGTCGTTGCGTGCTGGCAAGTGCGGCATCGGGCACGACCCCTCCAGAATAGCATACGGCTACCAGACGGATCTGACGGGCGTTGTGCCTTGTCCCGAACTGAAACCTCTGTTGCACAGGCGTCTGCGGGCGGGGCTGTCGGATGAGGCTGCCTACGCTTTCATGGCCTCGAAGCAGGCCTTCGAGCAGGCGGGCATCGACGAAGAGTACCGGAACAGTCACGAGATCGGTGTTTTGTTCGGCAACGACTCCTCCGCGAAGGCCATCATCGAGACGGACAGGGCCCTGCAGCAGCGGCCCGACACCGCCCTGCTCGGCTCCGGACTCATTTTCCAGTCGATGAACTCCACCGTGAATATGAACATGAGCAGTATCTTCCACCTTAGCGGCATCAATTTCACCGTGAGCGCGGCCTGTGCCAGCGGCAGCCATGCGGTGGGACTCGGATACCTGCTCATCAAACAGGGACTGCAGGACTGTGTGCTGTGCGGCGGCGCCCAGGAGGTCAACACTTTCGCAATGTCCTCTTTCGACGCTTTGGGCGCCTTCTCCAAACGGATGGATGAACCTTTGAGGGCATCCCGCCCGTTTGACCGTGACCGCGACGGTTTGGTTCCGAGCGGCGGTGCGGCGGCACTGGTGCTGGAGGACTACGACCATGCGGTGCAGCGTGGAGCGACCATCCTCGCGGAGGTGGCCGGCTACGGTTTCTCCTCCAACGGCGGCGGCATCTCGCAACCTTCCGACGATGGTAGCGTGACCGCCATGATGCGGGCTGTCACGATGGCGGGACTCACCCCGGCTGATATCGACTACGTGAACGCCCATGCCACGGGCACTCCGCAGGGCGACCGCTTCGAGGCTTTGGCACTGAACCGCATCTTCAACGGACTGCCCGCGCTCATCAGCTCCACCAAGGGCATGACCGGCCACGAATGCTGGATGGCCGGCGCGAGCGAACTGGTCTATTGCACCCTGATGCTGCGCCACGGCTTCGTCGCCCCCAATATCAACTTCGAAAACCCCGACGAAGACACGGCCCTGTTGAACCTCGTCACCCACACGGTAGAAACGCCGCTGCGGAACGTCCTCAGCAACAGCTTCGGCTTCGGCGGCACCAACTCCGCAGTGGTCCTGAAAGGCTAACCCCATCATCGCATCATCGCATCATCCCATCATCGCATCATCCCATAAACCTAAAGTCAAACCTTAACCCCCCAATAATGTATTTAACCGAAACCCTCAAGAAACATTACACCAACGACCGTCTCAGCGCCTACGAGGCGCAGCGCCTCGCACAAATCTACGCCTTTGGACCGGTGATGTTCCAGGTGGCAAGAATCATGGTGAAGTGGGGCGTCTTCAAGATGCTCGGCGACACCCCCGCCACTCCCGAAGAGGTGGCCGGCAAGCTCGGCATCTCCGTCTATGCCGCCAAATGCCTGCTGGAATCCTCTCTGACAATGCGCACCGTGACTGTCGATGCCGAAACGGGCAAATACGCCCTCGCCAAAGCCGGCTGGTTTTTGATGAATGACGACTCCATCCGCGTGAACATGGACTTCAACCACGATGTCAACTATCAGGGACTCTTCTATTTGGAGGAGGCACTGAAGGAAGGACGCCCGGCCGGACTGAAGTGTCTCGGCGACTGGACGACGGTCTATGAAGGCCTTTCCACACTGCCCCCGCAGGTGCAGAAGAGCTGGTTCGCCTTCGACCACTTCTACAGCGACGGCTCGTTTGAGCAGGCGTTGCAGCTGGTCTTTTCGAACCCCACGCGCACGCTCATGGATGTGGGCGGCAACACGGGACGCTGGGCCATGCAGTGCGTGCGCCACAATCCCGAGGTGGAGGTCACCATCGTGGATTTGCCGCAACAGCTGGGCATGATGCGCGAACAGACCGCCGGACAGCCCGGGGCCGACCGCATCCGTGGTTATGCCACCAACATGCTGGATGACAGCAATGAACTGCCCTCCGACCGTCATTGGGACGCCATCTGGATGAGCCAGTTCCTCGACTGCTTCGGGGAGGAGGAAATCGTGAGCATCCTGCGTCGCGCTGCCGCGGTGATGGCCCCCGACACGCGTCTCTACATCATGGAGACACTTTGGGATCGCCAGCGCTTCGACACCGCGGCGCTCTGCCTCACCCAAATCAGCCTCTATTTCACCGCCATCGCCAACGGAAACAGCAAAATGTACCACTCCGACGACCTCGTCCGTCTCGTCGAATCCGCCGGCCTGCACGTGGAAAACATCCACGATTTCTTGGGACTGGGACATTCAGTGCTGGAAGTGAGATGTCAGGGCTTGCAGGCTTAGGAGCTCAGTAAACCAGTAAGCCAGTAAACATGTAGGATTGTAAACGAAAAAAGTGTATCTTCGCGGCCGTTTTATTAATCACAAAAAACTCCAAAAAAAGTATGGAATCACAAGAACTTCTTCACCCGGAAAATCCTGAAATTCAGAACAATGAGGTGAACCCTGCAGCTTCCCAGGAAGCTCAAACCGTTAATGAGAATGCAACTCCCGCATCCGCAGTGGAACCTGAAATCGCGGAACCTGTGACGGAACCGCAACCCGAAACTTCCGCTGAGAAGCCTCAGGAGATGCCTGAATCGCAGCCGGAAGTGGCCGAGCAACCCGCTCAAGAACCTGTTGCTGAGCCTGTTGTCGCATCAGAGGCTCCCGCCGAAGAGCCCAAGGCTGAAGAGCCCGCACAACCCGAGGAGACCCTCGAACAAGTGGAGGCCGAATATGCCAACTTCGACCTTGAAAAATGCGTGGCCGAGCTCGAAAAGCTGGTCGGTGAGCGCAATTTCAACATTATCAAGCAACGTGTGGGGGTGATCCGCGCCAAGGCTCTCGAATTCCTTCGTGAGCGCAGACGTGCACGCCAGGCCGAATTCGAAGCCGCCAAAGCCGCTGCCGAGGCTGCTGCCGCCGAACTCCCTGAAGGTCAGGAAGCTCCCGCCGCACCCGAGTTCAACAACGAACCCGACGAACTCGAAAAACGCTTCAATACCGCCTTCCAAACCTTCAAGGACAACAAGGCTGCTTTTATTGAAGAGCTGGAACAACAGAAAGTTAAGAACTTAGAGCTGAAAAACAATATTATTGAAGGTCTGAAGAGACTGCTGGAAACCGAAACCAACCTCAAGGTCCTCAACGACCAGGTGAAGGAGTTCCAGGAACAGTGGAAGGCCGTCGGTCCCGTGCCGCAAACCGAATCCACCAATCTCTGGCAGAACTACCATTTCTATATCGAGAAGTTCTTCGACATCATCCGTATGAACCGCGAAATGCGCATGCTGGATTACAAGAAGAACCTCGAAAGCAAACTCCAGATTTGCGAGAAGGCTGAGTCCCTTCTTTTGAATGATTCTATTAACCAGTCATTCAATGAGTTGCAGGAACTTCACCGTCAGTGGAAAGAGATCGGACCTGTTCCGGACGACAAGAAAGAGGAGATTTGGGAACGCTTCAAAACCGCTTCCGACCAAATCAACCAACGCCGCAGAGAGCATTACGACAAGCTGTTCGCAGAAGAGCAGAACAACTACAATGCCAAGGTCGTGCTGTGCGAACAGGCCGAGGAACTGGTCGCTAAACCCGTTGAGCAAGTTTCTGAATATAATGCCGTTAGCGACAAACTGACCGAGCTGTTCACCCTCTGGAAAACGTTAGGACCCGCCCCTGCCAAACTGAACGACGAAATCTGGATGCGCTTCAAATCGACCCTCGACAAATTCTTCCAGCAGAAGAAGGAGTACTTCCAGCAAATCAAGGATGTGCAGATGCAGAACTACAACCAGAAGCTTAACCTCGCCATCCAGGCCGAGGGCATCGCCGACCGCACCGACTGGAAGCAGGCCACCGACGAAATCCTCGCGCTGCAGACCGAGTGGAAGAGCATCGGCGCCACCCCTCGCAAATATTCCGACCAAGTCTGGAAACGTTTCCGCGCCGCTTGCGACAAATTCTTCGAAGCCAAGGCCAAATTCTTCAGCAACGTCCAAGGCGAAGAAAACGAGAACCTTCAGAAGAAGGAGGAACTCATCCAGAAGATTCTGGGTTACGAGTTCGGCGAGGACCGCAATGCCAACCTCGACGCGATGAAGGCTTACCAGAAAGAGTGGCTGGAAATCGGTTTTGTGCCGCGCAGTGAGAAAGACCGTATCTATACCGAGTATCGCAACGCCATCAACAAACGTTTCGCGGAACTCAAGGTCAGCGCCGACGATATGCGCCAGAACCGTTTCCAATCCCGCATCGACGATATCATGCGCAACCCGAACGCCGACAAGCTCATCGACAAAGAGAAGAACTTCCTTACCACCAAGCTGGCTCGCCTGAGAGACGATATCGTGCTGTGGGAAAACAACTTGGGATTCTTCTCCAACTCCAAGAACGCTGAAATCCTCACTGCCGAGTTCCGCAAGAAAATCGAATCTGCAAAGAAGGAAGTCGCCGATTTGGAGTACAAAATCAAGATGATGAATAACCCGAAGGCTGCCGAGCAGACCGATGCTCCCGCCTCCGAGGCAGAACCCGCCGCCGAAACGGAAGCTCCCGCCGAAGCGTAAACGATGACAATGGCTTTGAATGTGACTATGACTTTGACTATGACGTTTGTTAGCGTCGTCAGTCAAAGTCATAGCCAATGTTAAAGTCAAGGTCAAAGCCCATGAATGTTAAAGTCAAAGTCATAGTCGATGTCAAAGAAATCACGTCTGATTATTTGTGCATTTATGATACTCCCGATTTTGTCTGCGGTCGCCCAAACGGAGGCCGCAGATAAAATTATAGGTACTTATTATGTTTCCGACGACACCTCGGACGAGGACTGCAAGGTAAGGATAACCAAAGACAAGTCCGGGACCTACAGCGGCCGTATCATTTGGGTGAAGACTCCGAACTTCAAGGATGGCACTCCGAAGCGGGATATCAAGAATCCGGACCCCGCGAAGCGCAACACCCCCGGCGACCAGATTCCATTGGTGTTCCACTTCCGATATGACGCGAAGAAAAAGCAGTGGGTGGATGGCGAGATTTACGATCCCGTGCATGGAAAGACCTACAAATGCAAGATGTGGTTCGAAAGCGATAATGTGCTCCGTGTCCGCGGCTATATCGGCGTCCCCGCCCTCGGTCGCACAATGACATGGAAGAAAATATCGTAGAGACGCGTCGCACCCCAATTCAATAACCAATAACCATTACCAATGGAAAAACTCTATGTTCGAATCGACAAATGGCTCTGGATGGTGCGGCTGTTCAAGACGCGCTCCATCGCCACGGAGGCCTGCAACGCCGGCAAGGTGAAACTCAACGGTGAGAACGTGAAACCTTCGCGTGACGTGCGTGTGGGCGAGGTGTATGAGGTGCATATCGGCTCGCTGCACAAGACCGTGGAGGTGGTGGGCGCTCCGAAGAGCAGGGTAGGGGCGCCGTTAGTCCCAGACTATTGCACCGATTTGACACCCCAAGCCGAATACGACCGCATGAAAACCCTCAAAACCCAAGAATTCCGCCCGCATGGCCTCGGTCGCCCCACTAAACGCGACCGCCGCCAATTGGAGTACATCAAGGAGAACTATTACGATGAGGAGGATTGAGACTTGAGACTTGAGACTTAAGACTTGAGACTTAAGACTTGAGACTTAAGACTTGAGACTTAAGACTTGAGACTTAAGACTTAAGACTTGAGACTTGAAACTTGAAACTTGAAACAATAATAAACGATAACAATAGAAATGAAAGACGAAGGACTTTTTGACAAAATATCAATCATTGACGGAAGACACCCAAAGTCTTAAGTCTAAAGTCTTACGTCTAATAATAACCCATAACCGTGTAACCGTCTAACCCTAAACCTTAAACCTTAAATGTTAATAATCCTAACCGCATCCCTGCTCCCTGTCGTCCTGCTGATGACCTATATCTACAAGCGGGACACTTTCCAAAAAGAACCGTGGCCGTTGTTGATGAAGGCTTTCGGTTTCGGGGTGTTGGCCGCATTGCTCGATTTTGCGGTGGCCGGTTTTTTGCAACGTGTCGTGCCCCATCCGGTGAGTACGCCGCTGAACGATGCACTTTACGAGGCGTTTGTGTGCGCCGCGGCACCCGAAGAGTTCTGCAAATTGCTGATGCTTTACCTCTGCATCTGGAAGAATCCTCATTTCGATGAATATTATGATGGATTAGAGTATGCTGCTTTCGTGGGGTTAGGCTTTGCCGGCATTGAAAACGTGTTGTATATCCTGACTGGCGGTCTGGGACTTGCGCTCGGCCGTGCAGTTTTCGCTGTGCCAGCACATTTTTTCTTCGCCATCTTCATGGGTTATTTCTTCTCTTTAGCACGTTTCCGTTACGAAAAACGTCGGATATATCTGTTTTTGGCCTATATCATCCCGGTTGTCCTGCACGGTACATACGATGCGGTGCTGATGTTCATGAACAACCTTCGTGGAGAGACCGATACGATGCAAGAGGTGGATGCGCTTTCAGGCATCCTCTATGTTGTGTTCCTGGTCTTTTTCTTCTTTGTGTGGCGGTTTGCCGTCCGCAAAGTCAACAGGATGTCAGGACAATAATCACATCGCGTTCCGCATCGGTTGCATCAGTTGGGAGAGCATCTGTTTGGCCCGCATGATCTGGATTTTCACATTCGAGAGCGACAAACCCAGACGTTCCGCAATGTCCTCGTAGGCGAGATCCTCATAATAACGCAACTCAATGACTTTCCTGTATTTTTCGGGCAGTTCGGCCACGGCGGCGCGCAGCAGCTGCAGACGCTGTTTGTCGATGACCTCCTCCTCTGGCGTGCGTTGCAGGTTGTCTTCGCTCTGGTCAACCATGGAGGTGGTGTTGGAGGTGTAGAGATCTTCTTCGAAGTATTGCGGCATGTTGTTCTTCACGCGCATGAAATCGATGCTGTTGTTGAGCGCGATGCGGTAGAGCCACGTGGAGAAGGCGTATTTAGGGGTGTATTTGTCGAGATAGCGGAACGCCTTGCCGAAGGTCATGAGAGTGAGGTCCTCGGCGTCGTCCTTGTTTTTCACCATGCGGATCAGCATATAATAGATGCTGTCGCGGTAGAGAGACATCAGTTCGGCGTAGGCCTGCTGGTCGTTGTTGTCCAGCGCCTTACGCAGCAGCACGTAATCTCGTTTCGCTTTTTCGGTTTGGCATGTGTTTATCATTGCGCGATTTTTTTATGATGGATTTTAGCCGAAAGCCAATATAACGGATTAAGCAGGGAAAATAGTATGTCGTAGAACAAAAGTTGTGGGATGATCTGTGTCTCCTGCAGCTTTTTGGCGGAGATGCCCATGACGACGTACATGCTGGCGATTCTTAAAAGGGCGATGCCGGCAGCGATGTAGAGGGCGAGAGGCTGGTGCAATGCCACGACGATGGAAACGGCCAACATCACATAGAAAAGCAGGTTGGTGAGTTCGTAAAAACCAAGCAGACATCTGTTTTTGAAGGAGTTGTATTTCCGGGTGAAGCAGAGGCTGATTTTGTGCAGCCGCCAGTAGCGGTATTCCGGGACATGCTGTCTCACCATGGTGGCTTCCGGGGCGAACTCGATGGCCGTGTTGTTATTGTTGGCGGCGCGATAGACGAAAATGTCCTCTTCGCCGTAGAGCAGGTGGTTGTAGGAGATGAACCCTTTCTGCTGGTAGAAGAGCGGCCGCACGAAAGCGAGGTTGTTCAGGTCGCCGCGGTAGGTGCTGCGGAACAGTGCGTGCGAAAAATATTGCATGGCACCGATCAGGTTGTCGAAATTCAGGAAATGGCTGTATGGGGTTCTTTTCTTGGTGAACGTGCTGTAACCCAGCACGATTTTCTTCTGGAACTGGAAGTTCTGTGCCATCATCGAGAGCCATTGCTTCGAGGCGGGGATGCTGTTCGGGGAGGTGAGCAGGATATGGTCGTAGGAGGCGCATTTGATGCCCATGGAGATGGCCATCTTCTTGCCGCGGCTTGTGGAAACGGCCGTGCTTAAATCGACAATCTTGATGTTCGGGTAGCGCTCCTTGTATTCCTTGATGGCCTGCAGCGAATATTCGTCGCGGGAACGGTCGTTGACGATGACGATTTCGAAGAAAGAATATTGTTGCTCAAGGAGATAGGGTAGGGTTTGCAACACTTGGGCGGCGTCGTCGCGCACCACGATGACCACGGAGACGGGAATGTCGCGGAAACCGAGCGCGGCCTTCTTGCGGTGGAAGGCAAAACGACCGTAGATGACGTAGTAATAGACTAACTGAATGAGAGTTACGACGCCAAATATGATTAAAATAGCCAACGCTACTTTCGTAATTTGCATTTATGAATAGGTTTAGGTTAATAGTTTGGCTGCAAAAGTATGTTTTATTTCAATAAAAGATGTATTTTTGCCCACAAAATTATAAACAAACTTACGAACAATATGAAGTTTACCCTCCAGCAAGAAGACGGCAAAAGTCATGCCCGCGCCGGGCTGATCGAGACCGCCCATGGGAAGATCGAGACCCCGATATTTATGCCCGTAGGCACATTGGGCGCTGTCAAGTCGTTGCACATCAGAGATTTGAAGCAAGACGTCAAAGCCCAGATTATTTTGGGCAACACCTACCATTTATATATGCGCCCCGGAATGGAGATCCTGCGCGAAGTCGGCGGACTCCACAAGTTCAACGGCTGGGATCGTCCGATCCTCACTGACAGTGGCGGATTCCAAGTTTTCTCGCTGAGCCATCGCCGCAAAATCGACCCGCAGGAGGGTGTCTGGTTCCAGTCGCACATCGACGGCTCCCGTCATCTGTTCAGTCCGGAAAAGGTGATGGACCTCGAACGCACCATCGGCGCCGACATCATCATGGCGTTCGACGAATGCACGCCCTATCCCGCTGATTACAAGTACGCCAAGAACTCCATGGAGACGACCTACAAGTGGCTGAAACGCTGTATCGCCCGCTTGGACGAGACCGAACCCTACTACGGCTACGAGCAGACCCTGTTCCCGATCGTGCAGGGCAGCACTTATAAGGATTTGCGGTTGAAGTCCGCCGAATATGTGGCCTCCACCAACTGCGACGGCAACGCCATCGGCGGCGTCTCCGTGGGCGAACCGACGGAACTGATGTACGAAATCACGGATGTTTGCTGTCAGGTGCTGCCGAAAGACAAACCGCGCTACCTGATGGGGGTGGGCACGCCCGCCAACATCATCGAGTGCATCTCCTTGGGGGTCGATATGTTCGACTGTGTGATGCCGACCCGCAACGGTCGCAACGGCATGATTTTCACCTGGGAGGGCATGATGAACATGCGCAACGAGAAGTGGAAGAACGACTTCACCCCGTTGGATGCCGACAGCGACCTCTTCGCCGATCGCGAATACACCCGCGCCTACCTGCGCCACCTCTATGTCTCGGACGAGATCCTCGGCCCGATGATCGGCAGCATCCACAACCTGCACTTCTATCTCGACCTCGTCACCACCGCCCGCCAGAAGATCCTCGACGGCACGTTCGCGACCTGGAAGGACGAGGTGTTGCCGAAGATTTCGCGGAGGTTGTGACGATGATGGGATGATGCGATGATGCGATGATGCGATGATGAAAAGTAGAGACGCGCCATGGCACGTATCTACAATTTCATCCATTCGTCGAAATCCTCCGCGCTCACCAATCCCAGTTCCAACGCGGATTCCCGCAAGGTGAGCCCGTTCTCGTGGGCGTGTTGCGCGATTTTCGCGGAGTTGTAGTAGCCGATGTGCGGGTTCAGCTTCGTGACCAGCATCAGCGAGTTCTGCAGGTGCATGGCGATGCGCTCGCGGTTCGGCACGATGCCCTTCAGACAGTGGTCGTTGAAGGAGTTGATGACATCCGCCAACAAGCGTGACGACTGCAGCAAATTCCTGCCGATGAGCGGCATGAAGACGTTGAGCTGCAGGTGTCCCTGCATGGCGCCGGTGGTGATGGCCACGTCGTTGCCGATGACCTGGCAGCAGACCTGCGACAGCGCCTCGCACTGCGTGGGGTTCACCTTGCCGGGCATGATGGAGGAGCCGGGCTCGTTGGCGGGCAATATCACCTCGCCCAAACCGCAGCGCGGACCCGAGTTGAGCAGCCGGAAGTCGTTGGCGATCTTCATCAGCGAGACGGCCAAACGCTTGAACGCGCCCGACATCTCGCACAGCGAGTCGTGGGTGGCCATGGCCTCGAACTTGTTCGGACTGTTCGTGAATTCGTAACCCGTGAATTGGTTGATGTATTGCAGGGCTTTTTTGTCGTAGCCTTCCGGCGTGTTGATGCCGTTGCCGACGGCGGTGCCGCCGATGGGCAACTCCATCAAGTGCTTGAGACTCTGTTGGATAACCTCGTAGCCGTGCTCCAACTGCGAGAGATGTCCCGACAGCTCGTCGCCCAAAGTGAGCGGGGTGGCGTCCATCAGGTGGGTGCGCCCGATCTTCTTGATGTCGGCGTATTCCGCGACTTTTTCTCTGTAAGTGACCATCATGCGCTCCAACGCGGGCAGCGTGCGGGTGATGATGCTGATGGCCGTGGCGATGCGCATGCCCGTGGGGAAGATGTCGTTGGTGGATTGCGACTTGTTGGCGTCGTCGTTCGGGGAGATGTAGAGCGGGTAGTCGGTGAGCTGACCGCCGTGCAGCTGCTGCGCGCGGTGGGCGATCACCTCGTTGACATTCATGTTGGTCTGCGTGCCGGAGCCTGTCTGCCAGATGTGCAACGGGAACTGGTCGTCCCATTGTCCGCTGGTGATCTCATCTACCACGCGCACGATCAGGTCGCGCTTGTCCTCGGGAAGCACGCCGCAGTCGTAGTTGGCGCAGGCCGCCGCCTTCTTGGCCGTCGCGATGCCGTAGATGATCTCGATGGGGATGTGCTTCTTCCCGATTTGGAAGTTCTCCATCGCCCGTTGCGTCTGCGCGCCCCACAGTTTGTCGGCCTCGACGCGCATTTCTCCTAATGTGTCTTTCTCGATTCTATATTCCATTTTTGTAAAGGTTATGGGTTATTGGTTATTGGTTATTGAGGTTTACAGTTTATGGTTTATGGTTTATGGTTTATAGTTTATGGTTTATAGTTTATAGTGATTAGTGATTAGTGATTAGTAAATAGGGGCTTGAAATTCATCGCATTATCGTCTCTTCGTTCGCTCCCGTCGCTTGCCCCTCTCATTCTCTCCTTTCCTCCTCTCCTCCTTTCATCCTCTCCTCCTCTCATCCTTTCATCCTCTCATCCCGCTTCAATAACCAATAACCCTTCAATAACCAATAACCAATAACCATTATTAGTCATAGAACTTCCAATTGATGCCCAGCTCCAGGCTGCGGCCTTCCATCGGGTAGCCGGGGGTGGTGATGTATCGGAAGCTCATCAGTCCGGCGATGAGATTGCCGCCGCGCAGGAAGAAGGAGGTGCGCTTCACGCGCAGGGCGATGTGCGCGTTGATGTACAGGTAGTTGCCGGTGATCAGGTATTGCTGCGAATAGAACTGATGCAAGATGGGGTTGTAGCCGTCGGCGTAGTATTTGGTGTTGTAGAAGAGATCGACGCCCACTTGGAAACGCAGCCGTTTCTTGAAGATTCGGGTGGAGTAGAGGGCGCTCAGCTTGCCGGCGAACAGCGGCACGGTGATGGCTTTGTTGGTGGAGTGCTGCAGCGCCAAATTGGCGTCCAGAGAGAAGTGCTTCGTGCGCAAAGGCGCGAAAAGCTCCAGCTGGATCACCTGCGCCGACTTCTCCGATTGCTCGGGGATGTATTTGCTGTTCAGAAAGACGTACCGTCCGATGTGGAAGAAATTGAAGCTGAGGCGATAGTCGAAGATGGTCCAGAAGGCACTCGCTTTGAAGAGGAACTGCTTCCGCCATGTGGTGTCCCACATGTTGTTGTTGCCTTCGTAATGGCTGTAGATGTAGTCGGGTGAGTATCGGTTGAAGCGGGCTTCCAGACCGAGGTAGTGGCGTTGTTTAGGGTTGATGCTGAATCTCGCGCCGACCCTCGCCAAGGCGTCGTTTCTCGTGTAGCCGGAAAAGCCGTAGGAGATGTCGCCGTAAAGATCCCACACCTTGAACAACCGGATGGAGGTGCGGGCGAAGAGCGCCAGCTGGTTGCCTCGATAACCGGGGCTTGTCGCATCCACGAACTCGTGGCGCACACCGCCGGCGATGCGGAAGAAGTAGGGCTGGCTGCTCACCGTGTCTGTCGGACTGTAGTTCGCCCATTGCAGGGTGTTCGCGAACGAATAGTATCTGATAGAGTCGTTGGTGCTGTCGGTGTTGAGATAATAGCGGCTCTGGTAGTAGAGGTTGTTCAGGTCGTGGTCGGTGAAGTTGCTCTTCAGGTAGTCGAAATCCAGCGTGTAACTCACCGTGCCGAAATAGTGCCCCTTCTGGGTCTTGAGGTTGACGTAGTTGGTGAATTGCCCGGAGTGGGTGTTGATGAGGCTCAGCCCGTTGCTGAACATCACCGGGAAGCTGCTCAGGTCGTTGGTGATGCTGGAGTCGCGGGTGTCGCGGTCGGTGAAGTCGGGACTGTATTCCAGACCGCCGTTTTCAGCGAACTTGCCGTGGTTGAAGGCGTATGCGAGCAGGAAACCGTAAAGCTGGTTCTGGGTCTCGAATCTGACCATCCCGTTGACAGACAGCCGGTTGATGCCCTGGTGGATGAAGTATCCCTCGTTGCTGGCGGCGTCGATGTTGACGACAAAATCGACCTGGCGGATGTGTTGCGCATGGGTGGCTTTCACCATGAATTCGGTGAGGAGACCGTAGGAGAAGTTGAGATCGGTGTATGAGGTGGCGAGGTCGTAGATTTTCAAGTCGGATATCTTCTTGAAATAGAGCGGGTAGGGGAGCGTGATCATGTTGAAGCCCAGGGGGCGCTGCATGTCGAAAACCATGTTCTTGTGCGCCTGTCCGTTAATGCCGAGCGACTGGTAGAGGTTCTGCGGCAGCAACAAGGGGTCGTAGGCGTAGATGTAGTTGAGGGTGGTGTCGATCGGGGTGTATGAGATCGGGAAGTACTGGGCGGTGGGAAGCGGGGCGAAGCGGGTGGGCAGGTAGTCGGGCGAGAGCGCCATGGCGGAGTCGATGGTCCTGTTGGCCCCCTTGTTCTCCTGCGCGAGGGCAATGAACCCCGACAGACAGAGCCATGTCAGGAAGATTGCTTTGCATATAGTTGTTTTACAATACATTGTATCTTTTTCGACCGCTGATTTTTCAAACGGCAAAGGTAATATTTTTTTGGATTTCTTCCCGTCCCCCGCTTTGTGTTGATATTGTGTTGATAACTATTTCGCACCTTCGTAGTTTTTTTTTCTAATTTTGCGCTTTATTAAATATTGACAATTGTAAAAAAATAAAAACAACTTCAAATTAATTAAATCAAATCGTTTATGAAAAAGTTTTTACCGCTTCTGTTGACAGCGATGATAGGTCTTGGATGCCTGTCGCTGTCGGCGCAGTCGGTCATGGTGGCCAATGGCACCGTAACTGACGGCTACATCCCGTTTTACGGGACCTGGATGGATGAAAACCAGCACAACCAGGTCATCTATCCCGAGAGTATGCTCACGGATTTGGTGGGTGAGAGCATCAATTCCCTGATGTTCTTCCTCAGCGAAGAGCCTTCCAGCTATTGGACATCCACGGCCACGCTGAGCATGGGCGTCACTGCCAGTTCGTCGTTCTCGTCGTCCACTCCCGACCAGTCGCCTGTCTCCCAAGTTTATTCGGGCAACATCAACTTCTCCGACGGTATGATCACCTTCGTGTTCGATTCGGCCTTCACCTATAACGGCGGCAACCTGCTGTTGGATATCGCCACAGTCGGGGGCAACTGGTCCTCAGCCTACTTTTACGGGGTGGCACAGACGGGTGCCAGTATCTATTCTTACAATACCACATCGGGGGTCGAGAATTTCATGCCCAAGACGATGTTCGTTTATGGTAACTGTCCTCCTCCCACAGGCCTTGCCGTGGACAGCATCACGCAAACTTCAGCCACTGTCACTTGGCAACCCGGCGCTCAGGGTAGCGAATGGGAAGTCTTCGTCAGCGATGGCACGGCTGACTTGAGCACGGCGACGTGGATTCCCGTCACCACCACTACATACGATATCCAAGGGTTGAACCCCAACACGTTTTACACCGTTTATGTGCGTACCAATTGCGGCACGGAGAACAGCTATGAGGTCAACGCTTCCTTCCGCACGGATTGCGGTATCACCATGGTCCCTTATATCGAAGGTTTTGAAAGTTTCCCCACCTTCACCCAACCCACATGCTGGCAATTCATCAATACCTACATCGGTTATTCTTACGATTATCCCACCATTAATACATACGGTCCCCATTATGGCAACAAAGCCATGTATCTCTATGCGGACTACAACAACCCCACTCAGGGTCAGTATGCTATCCTCCCCCTGTTTAACGAGAGCCTCACGAACCTGCAGATTTCCCTCTATCATAGAAGGGAGTCTTCATACTCCGGAACTTTCAGCGTCGGTTACATCACGGATCCCACCGATGCAACCACTTTCGTGCCGATGATCACCCGTTCGGCTGCGTCCATGGGAGATGACTCCTACCACCGGGAGATCCTGGATTTCAGCAACGTTTCCGTGGATCCGGATTCCACCGCCTATATCGCGGTCAAATACCAATGCGACAGCTATTATGGCTGGTATTTGGATGATATCGAGGTGACGTTGATCCCCGATTGCTCCACGCCTGTCGGTCTCGTCGCTACCGGAATCACCAGCACCTCCGCAACGCTTACCTGGACCGCCGGCACTGCCACAACGTTCAATGTTTACTATAAGGAAATGAACGACACAGCCTACACCGAGGAACTCGGTGTGACCGATTCCACGTTGCTTATCGAAGACCTCATCCACTCTTCATTCTACCAATGGTATGTGGAATCTGTCTGTGAAGACGGCTCCCTTCCCACCAGCGAGGTGGTCTCTTTCAGCACCTTATGCGCGGCAATTGACACACTGCCCTATTTCTCTGATTTTGAGGTCGTTCCTGCCAACTCGAGTCTTCCTTACTGCTGGACCAGAGGCAATGAGGATTCCGATAATCCTTATGTTTACGACTATAACGCATACGAAGGAAACAACACGCTCTATTTCTACGCTTCGAATACGGTCGCAATGCCTCAGCTGAACACGCAGGAGATCGATATTCATAACATCCAGCTCTCTTTCTACGCTTATGCATACAATGCCGGCACCTCCCTCCAAGTGGGCGTGATGTCCAATCCTAACGTCTCTTCCACCTTTGTGCCGGTCGGCAACCCCATCTCGCTGACAGATGGTTACCAGCATTACGAAGTCTCCTTCGCCGGCTACTCTGGAAACGGCTCTTATGTCGCTTTCAAAAATCCGGATAACTGGCAAACGGTGTATGTTGACAATGTGACGCTGGATCTCATGCCCGAATGTTCCCGTCCCGAGTCTGTGTGGACCCAAGCCATCGATTCCTCCTCTGCCACTATTGCGTGGAGCACTTTGGATGGACAGAGCGGCTGGGAATTGGCGTTCGGTCCCCAGGGCTTCAACCCCGACACGGTCACCCCTGTTGTGGCCAACAGCCCGAGCTACACTTTCGACAACCTCACGGCCAACACCTCCTACGATGTGTATGTGAGAACGGAGTGCGACGGCGACTACAGCGCATGGTCCAATGTGACGACCTTCCTTACCGTGAGTATCGCGCCGGCCACCCTTCCTTACCTTTGCGGATTTGAGGATCCTGCTGAAAACGACTCATGGACGTTTGTCCAGGATGTTCAAGTCAACCAATGGTTCATTGACACGAATGTCGTCACC
>JAEEGL015899264.1_pt1 | contig 22398 bp, 18 predicted proteins | sample 9134231 | NCBI WGS metagenome assembly JAEEGL01 (sample SAMN16246548, study PRJNA631951) | gut metagenome | biome: gut microbiome; feature: rumen; material: fiber-attached | host: Bos | place: Iran: Karaj | collected 2018-10
TAATAAAAATGATATTTATGAACCATCATTAGTAACCAGTGATTATGAAACATGTGGGATTATAAATAATACTGAGTATTGTTTAAAAGAAAACGATTGGAATAATAGAACTACGATACAAAGTGATTTAGAAGAACTTGGTGCAACATGTACAATTGGCGAGCACAATTTAATTTGTTACTATGGTGAAATGCAATTTCTAATGAGTAGTACTGGTAATGCATCTATAAATATACCTGGTTATAATTCTAGACATTATTGTGAATTAAATCCAGTAAAATGTTCATATCAAGAATTTGAAGCAGATAGCTGATGCACTTATGCATCTTTTTTCTTGTTTAATTAACAATTATTTGGTATAATCTAATTGCAGATTTAAGTGGGCATAATTTCCCACTTTTATTTATAGTTTGAGGTGAGTATGAAAAATATTGAAGAACTAAAAAAAGAATTAGAAAGTGTACTTTCTAAGATGGAAGTTATAGTAGATGAAATTACTATAAGTAAACAAGGTAAGTATAATATATTAACTGTTGTACTTGATAAAGTTGGGGGTATTGATTTAGATACTATTGTTGATGCTACTAATATTATTAATCCAATAGTAGATAAGTATGATATATGTGATGATTCATATATATTAGATGTAATTAGTAAAGAAAGAGGCGATATTAATGGATAGTAAAGCATTTATTAAAGCATTAGATAATATAGTTAAAGAGAAGAATATTTCTCCTGATATTGTATTTGATGCTATGACATTAGCGTTACAAACTGCATATAAAAAGAATTTTGATTCTAAGACTAATGTAAGAGTAGATATTAATAGAGATACTGGAGAAATTAAAGTGTTTTCTTATTTAGTAGTAGTACCTGAGATAGATGAGGGTAGTGAAACTACTGATGAAGAAGGAAATATTGTTGAAATTCCACCAGAAATTAATATCGATGCTCAAATATTACTTGAAGATGCACTAAAGATTGATCCAAAAGCTAAGATTGGCGATACTATTGAAAAAGAAGTAACACCAAAAGATTTTGGAAGAGTTGCAGCAGGTACTGCTAAACAAGTAGTAACTCAAAAAATAAGAGAAGCAGAAAAAGAAAGTATAATTGAAGAATTTGCTGATAAAGCTTATGAATTAATGCTTGGTATGGTAGCAATGGAAGATCAAAAGAATTATTATATTGATTTAGGTAGAACAAGAGGTATACTTCCTAAATCAGAAATTATTCCTGGTGAAACTATTGTTATGGGTTCAAATATAAGAGTATATATTACTAAAGTAGAAAGTGGACCTAAAGGTCCAGTAATACTATGTTCTAGAAAACATTATGGATTTGTTAAAAGATTATTTGAATCATTTATACCAGAATTACAAAGTGGAGATATAGTATTATATGCAGTTGCTAGAGATGCTGGTAACAGAAGTAAAGTAGCAGTATATTCAGAAAATCCACAAGTTGATGCTATTGGAGCATGTATTGGTGAAAAAGGTTCTAGAATTGGTTCTATTCTAAAAGAATTAAATGGTGAAAGAATAGATTTAGTATTATATGATGAAGATCCTAAAGTATTTATAGCTAATGCATTATCACCAGCTAAGGGAGCTATTGTTAACATTACTGATGAAATTAAAAAAGAAGCGTTAGTAATTGTATCAGATGAAAATGTTAATTTAGCATTTGGTAAAAGACATAGTAATGTTAGACTAGCTAGTAAAATAACTGGATATCAATTAGAAATAAAGACTTTATCACAAATCAATAGTGAAGGAAATAGTAATTAAGGGGTGAATTATGAAACAGAGAAAAATACCAATGCGTACATGTGTAGTTACTAAAGAAAAATGTGAGAAGAAAGATTTAGTAAGAATAGTTAAGAATAAAGATGGAGAAGTCTTTGTGGATTTAACGGGAAAGAAAAATGGTCGTGGCGCATATCTTAAAAAAGATATAGATGTTATAAATAAAGCAAAAAATAACAAAATATTAGATAAGATATTAGAAATTGAAATAGAAGATAAAATATATGATGAATTAATCGATTTAATAAAATAAGAAAGGAGTTTTATAAATGACTGTTAAAGATTATGCTAAAGATATAAATCTATCAGTTGCAGAAGTACTTAAAAAGTGTAAAGAATTAAGTATTAATGCAAGTAATGCAGATGATTTTTTAGAAGATGATGACATTATTATGCTTGATAATACACTTAATTTAATAAGCACTGATGATGATATTAATTATGATGAAGATGAAAATTTAGATAATGCAGTATCTGAAATTATGGAAAGTAAAAATATTACAGATACTAATGATTCTAAGAAACAAAAATTAAAGAAAAAAGATACTGCTAATGATAATAAAGAAGAATATCAAATGCTAAAAAAAGAAATGTATAAGCATCGCGAAAAACTAATGACTAATGAAGTAGCTGAAGATGTTATCTTATATAAAAAAGGTATGACTGTAAATAATTTAGCTACAGAATTAAATGTTAGTGGTACAGATATTATTAAAAAGTTAATGTCTTTAGGTCTAATGCTTGGATTAAATGATCAAATTGATTTTGAAAATGCTGAAATAGTTGTATTAGATTATAATAAGACATTAAAGAAAGAGGAAACACAAGATTTAGCTAATTTTGAAGAATATGAAATTATAGATAAAGAAGAAGATTTAGTTAAAAGACCTCCAATAGTAACAATAATGGGTCATGTTGACCATGGTAAAACAACATTACTAGATTATATTCGTAATTCACATGTAGTTGATAGTGAGTTTGGAGGAATAACACAACATATTGGTGCATATCAAATAGATCATAATGGTAATAAGATTACGTTTATTGATACTCCAGGACATGCTGCATTCACAGAAATGAGAGCAAGAGGAGCATCCGTTACTGATATAGTTATCATTATAGTTGCAGCAGATGATGGTGTAATGCCACAAACAAAAGAAGCTATAGATCATGCTAAAAGTGCTAATGTTCCAATAATTGTTGCAGTAAACAAAATAGATAAACCAGATGCTAATCCAGAAAAGATATTAACTGAAATGTCTCAAAATGGTTTAACTGCTGAATCTTGGGGTGGAGATATACCATTTATTAATATATCTGCTAAAACTGGTGAAGGTATAGATTTACTTTTAGAAACAATTGAAACAATAGCAGAAGTAAATGAATATAAAGCAAATCCAAATAGATATGCTACAGGTTCAGTTATTGAATCAAGAGTAGATAAAAACATTGGAGGAGTTGCATCATTTATTATTGAAAATGGTACTTTAAGAATAGGTGATCCAATAGTAGTTGGTGAACATTTTGGTAAAGTAAGAACAATGAAAAATGATCAAGGTGAATCAATAGTAGAAGCAGGGCCTTCTACACCAGTTGAAGTAACTGGTATATCAGAAAATCCAGAAGCTGGAGATAAGTTTATGGCTTTTGAAACAGAAAGCAAAGCAAAGGAAATTGCTGAAAAAAGAAAGAATATAAATATATCTAAATATAAGCAAGATGTAGTTTCATTAGATGATTTATTTAAAAGAATTGATGAAGGTCAAAAAGAAGTTAATGTAATATTAAAAGCTGATGTAAGAGGATCTGAAGAAGCAGTTAAAAACGCATTACAAAAAATAGATATTGGTGATGTAAAAGTTAAAGTAATAAGAAGTGGAATTGGTACTATTACTGAGTCAGATGTAGTATTAGCAAATGCTTCAGATGCTATTATCATTGGATTTAATGTAGTTGCTAACAATATAACTAAAGAAATTGCAAAAGAATATAATGTTGATATTAGACTATACACAATTATTTATAAATTAGTTGAAGAAATGGAACTAGCTATTAAAGGTATGTTAGATCCAGAATATGAAGAAAAAATAATTGGTAATGTAGAAATAAGAAAAATATTCAAATTCTCAAAAATAGGTAATATAGCAGGATGTTATGTTACTGATGGATTAGTTAAAAACACTTCAAATGTAAGAGTAATAAGAGATGGAATTGTCATTGCAGATGATAAAATAGCTAGCTTACAAAAGGGTAAAGAACAAGCAAAAGAAATGAAAAAAGGATTTGAATGTGGAATAACTCTAGAAACATTTAATGATATTAAAGAAGGCGATACTCTAGAGGTTTATGAAATGGTCGAGGTAAAAAATGGCTAATCATAAGATTGAAAGAATATCATCTGATATATTAAAATATTTAAATAATATTATTCTTACAGAAACAAGAGATGAACTTTTAAAAACTGTTACTTTAACTGAAGTAAAAGTTTCAAAAGATTTATCTTATGCTAAAGTATATTTTACAAGTATGGCTGAAATGAGTCATAAAGATATTGAAAAAGAATTAAATGAAGCATCACCTTATTTGAGAGGACATCTTGCTAAAGTAATTGAAATAAGAAATATACCAGAATTACATTTTATATATGATGAATCAATTGAATATGCTAACAAAATAGAAAGCATTATAACTAAAATCCATGAAAGCTAGGAGTTATATATGTTAGTATTTATCATTAATAATAGAAATGATATTAGTTTTTCTGTAGAAAACGAGTTAGTAGATTTATATTATAATTATTATAAATCTACTAACGGAATGGATTTATTTGATTCTTTTTTAGAAATATCTAATATGGATAAAAAACATTATAAAAACAAATTAGATGTTATTGAAGAATATGCTAATAATTATTCATTATCTAATAAAGTATTAGATAATGAATATAAATATATTCTAATATACAATAATAACACTTTAATTGGATGTTCTAGATTTATTATAGATAATAAAGATTTAAAAGTATTAGATATTATAATAAACGAAGATAATTATGAGGAAGTATTATCTTTTATAGAAGAGTATGCTAAAAAGAAAAAAATAAATAATATATATATAGAAATACCATCTACATTGAGCATTTATTTAATAAAAGCAAATAAAATGGGATTTATAGAAGAAGATGTTATTAAAGATAATGCATATATAGTATGCAAAAGAATAAAGGAAAAAAATGAATAATTTAATATTATGTATTAATAAAGATAAAGATATTACTAGTAGAGATGTAGTAAATAAATTATGTAAGATATTTAATATGAATAAAATTGGCCATACTGGCACATTAGATCCAGTAGCAACAGGAGTATTAATTTGTTTAACTGGAAAATATACTAAGTTGGTTGATTATATTACAGCAAATGATAAGGAATATGTTGCTACTATTAAATTTGGTATTAGAACAGATACTTTAGATATTACTGGTAATATATTAGAAGAAAATTATAATTATAAAATAAATAAAGAAATAGTAAATGATATTTTAAATTCTTTTTTAGGAGAGTATTCATTTAAAGTTCCAATGTATTCAGCAGTATCAGTTGATGGTAAAAGATTATATGAATATGCAAGATGCAATATAAAAGTGAATACTCCAGTAAGAACTGCTACTATTAAAGAAATTGAACTATTAAGTATTACTGATGATAGATTAAAATTTAGATGTGTTGTTAGTAAGGGTACTTATATAAGAAGTTTAATTGAAGATATTTGTAATAAATTAAATGTTATAGGTACTATGGAAGAGTTAGTTAGAACAAGACAAGGTAGTATTAGTATAGATGATTGTTATACTATTTCTGATATAGAATGTAATAATTATAAATCATTAGAATTAAAAGATATACTAAATATAAAAGAAACTGAAATGGATGATATTTTATATAAAAAAGTTAGTAATGGTGCTATATTAAATGATAATAATAATAACTTTGTATTATATAAATATAAAGGTAATAATGTAGCGTTATATAAGTATGAAAATAATGTAGGAAAACTAGTAATATTATTTTAAATATTTGTTTACTTTTTACCTATATTATAATATAATTATATTGAAGTTTTTTCTTGGTTTAAAAAGTTTCCGATTTTATACTAAGATTTAACCGATTATTAGAAAGGAAAAGTATTATGGCAATAACAAAAGAAGAAAAAGCAAAGATTATTAAAAGTTTTGCTAAGAATGAAAAAGATTGTGGTTCTGCTGAAGTTCAAATCGCTATTTTAACTAAAGAAATAAATGATTTAACTGAACATATGAAAGAACATAAACATGATTATCATTCTAAAAGAGGATTACTTACTAAAGTTGGAAGAAGAAAGAAATTACTTAATTACTTAAAAGAAAACGATGTAGTAAGTTATCGTAATATTATTAAAAAATTAGATTTAAGAAAATAAGGGCACTGAAATATTTTTAGTGTCTTTTTATTTAAGAAAGAAGGAGTATATTGAAGAAGACATTTGAACTAGATTTTTACGGAAGAAAACTAGTTGTAGAACATGGAGAACTAGCTAAACAAGCTCATGGAGCAGCTTTAGTTAGATTTGGAGATACAGTTATACTTAGTACTGCTGTTGTAAGTAAAACTGCAAATTTATTATCTGATTTCTTTCCTTTAATGGTTTTATATAATGAAAAACTATATTCAGTAGGAAAGATACCAGGTGGATTTATAAAAAGAGAAGGAAGACCTACTGATAATGCAACATTAGCAGCAAGAATGATTGATAGACCTATGCGTCCATTATTCCCAGAAGATTTTCGTAATGAAGTACAAATAGTAAATACTGTATTATCAGTTGATAATGATAATTCGCCAGAATTAACAGCATTATTTGCATCATCTCTTGCTACTTGTATAAGCAAGATACCATTTAATGGTCCAGTTGCAGCAGTTAAAGTTGGAAGAGTTAATGGCAAATTTATTATTGATCCAACAGTAGAAGAATTAGAAGCTTCTGATATTGATTTAACTGTAGCAGGTACTATTGATGCCATTAACATGGTTGAAGCTGGAAGTAAAGAAGTTTCTGAAGAAGATATGCTTGATGCTTTATTAATTGGACATGAAGCAGTTAAAAAGTTATGTGAGTTTGAACTTCAAATTATTAAAGAAATTGGTGAAGAAAAGATGGAATATGAACATCTTGAAATTACTGATGAATTAAAGAGTGAAGTAAAATCTTTAATAGGAGATAGATTAGATAAAGCATTAAGAATTAAAGATAAGTTAGAAATGTATGCTAATATTGATTCTATAAAAGAAGAAATAATAGATAAGTATAGAAAAGAAAACGAAGAAGTTTTAAAACCAGATGAATTAAATGAACTACTTACTAAAGTTGCATTAATATTTGAAAGTGTTCAATATGATACATTTAGACATATTGTTGTAGATGAACATATTAGAATAGATGGAAGAGAATTTGATGAAATAAGACCACTTTCTGCTAGCATAGACATACTTCCTAGAACTCATGGTTCAGCTCTATTTACTAGAGGTCAAACGCAAAGTTTATCTATTACAACTTTAGGGGCTTTAGGAGAAAGCCAAATGTTAGATGGTATTTCCCTAGAAGAAGAAAAAAGATTTATGTTACATTATAATTTCCCACAATTTAGTGTTGGAGAAACAGGAAGATATGGTTCACCTGGAAGAAGAGAAATTGGACATGGTGCTTTAGGTGAAAGAGCTTTATTACAAGTAATACCTTCTGAAGAAGAATTCCCATATACAATAAGAGTTGTATCAGAAATATTAGAAAGTAATGGTTCATCAAGCCAAGCAAGTATATGTGCTGGATGTTTATCATTAATGGCAGCAGGTGTACCAATTAAAGCTCCAGTAGCAGGTATTGCAATGGGACTTATTACTAATAATGATAAATATACAATATTAACAGATATTCAAGGAATGGAAGATCATTTAGGTGATATGGACTTTAAAGTAGCAGGTACAAGAAATGGTATATGTGCACTTCAAATGGATATCAAAATAGATGGTGTTAATAAAAGTATATTAGCTGAAGCATTAGCGCAAGCTAAAAAAGCAAGAATGCAAATACTTGATTTATTTGAAACAGTTATTGCTGAACCAAGAAAAGAATTAAGTCCATATGCTCCAAAGATTGATACATTTATGATTGATCCAGAAAAAATAAAAGACGTAATTGGCCGTGGGGGAGAAATGATTACTAAGATTATATTAGAAGCTAGTAATGTAAAATCAGTAAATGATAAAAACGCGGTAAAAGTTGACTTAGAAGATGATGGACAAGTAATTATTTATCATACAGATAAAGCAATAATTGAAAAAACTAGAGAAATGATTGAAAGCGTCATTAGAGAAGTTGAAACAGGAAAAATATATACAGGAAAAGTTGTAAAAGTTGAAGATTTTGGATGTTTTGTTGAATTATGGCCAGGATGTGAAGGAATGGTTCATGTTTCTAAATTAGATGAATCTAGAGTAGAAAAAGCTCAAGATGTAGTAAAAGTTGGAGACGAAATAATGGTTAAATCATTAGGATATGATAATCGTGGAAGATTAAATTTATCTAGAAAAGATGCTTTACCAAAGAAACCAAAAAAAGAAGAAGTAAAAGAAGAAAATAAGGAGGAACAAAATGAATGATTTTTTAATAGCAGTAGTAGTAATTATAGTAATTATTATACTTGCATCAATTAAACAAATAAATGAATATGAAAGAGGTATTAAATTTACTTTTGGTAAATTTAGTAAGATAATGACACCTGGATGGAGAATAGTATTACCTATTTTTCAATCATATAAAAAGGTTGATATCAGAACAAAAGCAGTAGATGTACCAAGTCAAGAAGCAATAACTAAAGATAATGTATCCGTTCAAATAAATGCAGTTATTTATTACAAATTATTTGATGCATCAAAAGCAATATTAGCAGTTGAAAACTTCTATTATGCAGTTGGACAACTTGCTCAAACTACTATGCGTAATGTAGTGGGTTCAGTAACATTAGATGAACTTTTAGCAGAGAGAGATAAAATAAGTGATGAAATCTGTAAGATAATTGATACAGCAACTGATCCTTGGGGAATAAAAGTTGAAAACGTAGAACTTAAAGATGTATCATTGCCAGAAGACATGAAAAGAGTATTAGCAATAGCAGCAGAAGCAGAAAGAGAAAAAACTGCAGTTATTACTAAAGCAGAAGGAGAAGTAGAAGCTTCTAATAACTTATCAAAAGCAGCAGAAATAATGGCTAAAACACCGGGAGCTCTACATTTAAGAACTTTATCAACTTTATCTGATATATCATCAGATAAATCTAATACAGTTGTATTCTGTTTACCAATTGAAATAATTGAAGCAATGAAAGGTAAAGAAAGCAAAAAGTAGTGTAAACTACTTTTTTAAATATAATATAATTATTACATGAAAAAAGATAGATTAAATATTGTATATGAAGATAAAGATATTATAGTAGTAAGTAAACCATCTGGTTTACTTACTATTAGCAATGGCTCATTTAATAATTTATATAGTAAAGTATATAATTATTTACATAAAAAGAATCAAAAAGTATTTATTGTACATAGATTAGATAAAGATACATCTGGATTAGTATTGTTTGCTAAAAATGAAAAAAATAAAAAGTATTATCAAGATAATTGGAATAACGTTATAAGAAAGTATGTAGCAGTAGTTCATGGTATTCCTAAGAAGAAAAAAGATAGATTAGAGACATATTTAAAAGAAGATAAGAATTTATATGTTTATGAGAGTAAATATGGTAAATTAGCAGTTTTAGAATATGAACTAATAAGTAGTAATAATAAATATAGTTTATTAAATATTAATTTAATTACAGGAAGAAAAAATCAAATTAGAGTACAATTAAATAATATTGGTAATCCAATTGTAGGAGATAAGAAATATAATAAAATAAAAAACAATAATTTTTATTTATTAGCATATTATTTAGAATTTAAAGATATTAATAATATTAATAGAGTTATCAAATTAGATATACCAGAGCAATATAAAAGAATTACTAGTAATTAGTAATTCTTTTTAATATTTATTAATATATAAATCTATATATTCTTCTAATGATAATTTATTATCATGTATTATTTTGGCATTATCTTTTCCAACATATCTAATATGCCAATTTTCAAATTGATAACCAGTTATAAATTCTTTATCTTTAGGAAATCTTATAATAAATCCATATTTATAGGAATTATCTTCTAGCCATTTGTAATTATCATCAGTTAATCTAGTATTAGATAATGCCATATTTTTTAAATCTATAGCAAGACCAGTTTGATGTTCAGAGTAACCTGGTCTTGCAGAATATGTATCTGCTTTTTCTTTGCCATCACTTGCTACATAATTGTTATATAAAGTTGTTTGAAAAGATTCATCTCTAAATGCCGTAGTAGGCATTAAATTAATATCTATTTCTTTTTTTGCGGCTTCTTGTAGTTTAACAAAATCATCTTTTATAATACTTCTAAAAGGAACATTATTTCCATAAGCTCCTGGAACATAAACTAAATCTTTTGGTTTATAATTTTTTGGTAGATGGTTATATTTATTAACTAGTACTAATAAACTATCTGGATCATCTACTTCTAAAGTATCTGTATAAAAAGGTTTATCTATATTAACATTTACATATGTAACTATATCTTTTAATTCATAATTATTATTCTTTTTATATTCTTCATATCTATCTATATTATTAACATCAATATTTTTAATATTAATATAATCATTAATATTTTTTTTATCTAATTTTAATAATTTTTCTTTATTTAAATTGCTTAATTTATAAATATTGTTTATTTCTTTGCTATTATAACCAATATCTAAATACTTGTTTATATTATCTATAAAGTTATCTTCATCAATATAATTAATTTTTAAATATTCTTTTATATATTTAATATTATAATTATTATTACTTAATACTTCATCTAATGTTTTAGAGTAATCACTTTTTAATACATAATTAATTTTTTCTTTTTTTATAATATTTAAAGATTCTTTACTATATAAAGATTTCTTATTATTAAATATATAGATAATAAGTATTATTAATAATATAACAATTATAAGTTTAAATATTCTTTTTGTTTTTCTTTTTCTTCTTTTCATAATATCACATATATATTATAGCATAAGAAAAGTTCTATTTTTCAATAGAACTTGTCATTGTACTAACCATGCTAGTAATTTTCTTGGTATTACCAGTCTTAATCCATCCAGGTAAATTATCATTTGTTGACCAAGTATATTCATACTTAGATTCTGTCTTAGTTGTTACTGTTGGTTTAACTGTTTCAGTATTATTAATTGTACATGTTGCTCCTGATCCTAAACCTGATTTAGTATAACCAGTTGGACAAGTATAAGTACTATTAACAGTAGCTCCTACAGTTGTGTTAGCTTTAATTGTACACATAGTATTTGCGCCACTTCCTGATTTAGTATAACCAGATGGGCAAGTATATGTTACATCTTTATTGTATGGAACTGTATAACTATCATCTATAATACAGTTTGTACCACTTAACTTACCTTTAGAACATTTATATTCTACAGATTGTGTAGCAGCAACTGAATCGCTAGATGTTACTATACATTTGTCTCCTTTTAATACTCCTTTAGAACATGTATATGATACATTTGCATCTACAGTTCTACTTGTAGTGATAACACATTGATTACCGCTTAATGTACCTTGTGAACACTTATATGATGTGTTTGCACTTGCTAATACATCTCTATAAGTAGTTGCAGTACATGAATATTTATAAACTGTTCTTTTACATCCTGTATAATCATAGCATACTTCTGTAGCTGTACCAGAATAAGTACATCCATTATATGTAGAGTTATGATATGTTGTATATGTTTCTACATGTGAACTAGTAGAGAATATACGACAATATTTTGTGTTTACTAATGAACCTTGAGCACAACTATAAGTAGTATAAGGTGTAGCATTAACTTTAGTAGTTGAATATATAATACATTTACCACCACTTAATGTTCCTTCAGGACAACTATATATTTTAGTTGCGTTATATGATTCACTAGTATCTTTATAACATCTACCATTTGCAAATGAGTAATCATTTGGACAATAGTTAGTTACTTTCTTAGTAGCTTTTACTGTATAAGAATCTTTTACAGTACATACTGTATTAGCACCACTACCAGATTTTGTAGAACCAGCAGGACAACTATAAGTAGTCTTTTTAGTAGGATCTACATTTTTATCAGTAGTTGATGTACACTTAGTGTTAGAGCCGATACCAGTTTTAGTATAACCAGCAGGACAACTATGAGTTGTATTTACTGTTGGTTTAACAGTAGCTGAAGTACCTTTTACACAACTAGTGTTAGCGCCACTTCCTGTTTTAGTGTAACCAGATGGACAAGAATAAGTATTATATTTTTTGTTTACTAATCTTTTGTATTCGTATTTTAATACGTAGTCTACATCTTCTTCTTCATCTTGACATTTACCATCACATAAGTTATTACATTTTAATTCTTCAGTAGTTTTAGCAACTTCGTTACCACAAACTAGAGTAGTAGTCATATAATATTTACCACCATTATTAGTAATCATTACATAACTAGCTTCATAATCGCAAGTTGAATTTCCGTATTTTGCTTGTAATAATACATCTTTATCAATTAGTTCTTTAACAGTATATTTAATAGTTTGTCCATCACTAGGTAGTGTATTAGTTACTAAATAATCTTTAGCAGAACTATGAACATAACCATAATTTGTTATAAAACTTTCTGAATAGATAGTTTTATTTAATGTTGAACTATCATCATCAATGATTACATTTGTATTATTGTTATTATTTTTATTGTTTTTCTTACTAGTATTAGTAATATTAGAATTATTATTATTGATTCCATTGAAATTAGTACGAATACCTTTTCCAGTAATTAACCAAATAAATAGTAAAACGATTAATATAATTAATACTACTAATAAGCCTTTTCTTAATACATTTCTCCAATTAATTATTGTTCTTGGTTCTTCTGTATACATTATTATTTACCCCCTTCAACTTCATCAACTCTTACACGAGCACGACCACATATTTCTGTAAACTCAGGTCCTAATATAGCTGTTTCAGCATAGTTTTGAGTTTCCATAATATCTAAGTATGCAAGTATATGACTTCTGTATTTTTCAAATTCTTCAATTGTTTTTTCTTTAATATCTGCTTGTTTGAAATAATCTGATGCATAAGCTTCTATATACTTATCTATTGCAGATAATCTTTCTTCTTTATCTTCAATATTTGCTGCATAAGCATATAAGTTTTCAATTACAGCACCATCAATTAATTCAGCTTCTTTATGGTTCATAACAGGTATAACTGGTTTAATGAAACTTTGATATGCTATATAATAATCAAAATAATCATTTAAGATAGCATTTTCATTAAATTCTTTATCTGTTGTTAAGTATTCTGGATTTGTAAATCCATTTAATGAGTATGCAAATACTCTGAAGAATCTAAATAATTCATCTTTTTTAATATTATTAGTTGGATCTTCAAATACAGCTTTAGTTAAATCGTGTAATCTTTCTAAGAAGCGATCCATATCTGTATTATTCTTAGCAATATATCTTAATGCTTCGATTCTTTTAATAGTATTATTAGTAATATTATCAGTAAAATAATCAACCATAATATTATTGAATCCTACATTAAAGATATTATCTAAGTAATTACCATTAACTCCAACTTCTTTTCTGTCAACACCCATAACTACTTCAGTTAAATCTAATACTGATGCACCTTCTAAGAAGTTAGTTTCACTAATCTTTTTAGCACGGTTAACATAATCAACGATTTCTTGAGCAGTTATACCAAATTTAATTCTTGCGTTTTCATAATCTTGGAATGATACTAATTTAAAATCTGGTTCTGTTGCATAGAATTCTAAACCTTCTATATAAGGTGATGCTAAAATAGCTTTTATAGTATCTTCACTAAAGTTTTGATACATTAATCCTGCTGAATATTCATCATATCCAATATTCTTTAATGAAGTAACTACTATATTTTCAGCTCTTTCATTTATTTCTTCGTTTGAAATATCTGTAGTTGGTTCAACATTATTATTTTTATTAATATCTTTTGAACAACTCTTAGCAGCCCATATAATAGCTCCACATAATACTACAGTACCAATGATCTTACCAACTGTTTTTAATGTTTTAGAATTATCACTTGATTCATAAGTTAATTCATCAATTTCATCATCACTAACAATGTTTTCAGAATTATTATCATTAATAGTTCTTGAAACTTCATCTTCTAATGAAGAATCAGAAACAAATTCATCTTCGTTTTGATTTTCATTAACAACTTCTAAAACAGGTTCAGAATTAATATCCCTAACTATAGTATCAGATTTAGCTCTTTCAGGAGAGTAGATTACTATTGAATTAGAATCTTTATTTAATAATGCTGCATATTTACTGTTATTTCTTGATAAATAATTATTGAATATTTTATTATATCTATCAATAATTAGTAATTTTTCTTCCATAGGTTGTTTAGTATCTAAAGCAAAGAAATCAACAGTTAATCTTGCATCTGATACATATTCATTTAAGAATCTGTTTAATAAATCTAGATTATTTTTCTTTTCATTATATTCTAGAGTTATATCTAATGTATCAAAACCTCTTTTTTCAGCAACACTAAGTTCGTTATCTAAGCTATCTAATTCATTAAATAAATTGTTTCTAGTATCTGCAGGTTTATTAATTACTTCATCTTTTGTTAAAGAAGTAGTAAGTAATATTTCATTTTCTAAATACTTATTAAATGATTTAATATCTTTTTTAATTGATTTAGTTAATTTTTCTTTAGCTGTATCATTTAAATCTGTATCTAGTAAATGGCCAAATTTTTCTTTTAACCCTTCTATAGTCTCATATTCTTTACAAAGACTAATTTTAGCTTCTAAATCCTTAATAATCTTAGCTGTATCAACATTTTTATTTAATTCTTCTTGTGAAACAAATTCACCATTTTTAATTCTTTTGATTAAGGATTCGCTATTTTTTTTAAATTCTTTTAATTGCGCTTCTAAATTTTTACGTAACGCAACTATATTCTTTAATTCACGGCTCATAAAAAATCCCCCCTTGTGAATATGCGCTATATACTATCACAAAGAGGTTTTTTTGTCAATAATAAGTTAATTACTTGTAAAATGTTGCTTTCTTGCTTTTTTCATATTGTAAACTGTTTGTATTTGCTATTAAATCATATAGGATAGATGCTTTTATTTCATATTCATATAGTAATGATTCTTTATTAGGTACTAATGGATATTTTATATTTTTCTTAATAGTATTTAAATATCTCTTACCTAATGAATTAAAACCTAATACTTTTATATAATCTAATTTTATATTTTTATTATCATCTTTAGTTAATCCCACTAATATATGAACAAGCATTCTTCTAATTTTATTATATGTGTATCTTTTGCTTTTAACTTTATTAATTAAATCATCTATATTATTAGTATCATTTATTACTTTTTTTAATTTATTTTCTATACCTTCATCAACATCTAAATATTTATTTAAATTATTATCTGTAATTATTTTATATTTAATATAAGGATAATAATCATTTAAACTAATATTATTAATATATTTATTAGATAAATTAGGTATATATTTACTAATATCCTCATTATTATATAATCTACATCTTATATTAGTAGCGCTTATTATTTTATTATCATCTAATTTATCTAAATATTCATTAGTTCTTTTAATAGTAATTGGTTTTATATTGTATTTATTATTCTTAATTGCTTTTATATAAGATATTCCTAATAAATCATTAGCTTTAAATTCAAAATCTATATTTAATGCTTTAGCCATACTAGTTGGATAATTATAACCGTCATCTAGGTATTTTTTAACATCCTTATTATATATATCTTTATTATTTATAGTATAAAGAACCATTTTATTTAATATATCTATATTATTTGATTCAGATCCAAATACTAAATATTCACATTTTAATTCATTTAACATTTTTAAAGAGTATTCTGCAAATATATCTGCACTTTGAGTACCAAATACAAATGGTAATTCTAAAACTATATCAATATTATTAGAAAGAGCAATATTAACTTTATCTTCTTTACTAATAATTGATACATCACCACGTTCCATAAAATATCCATTCAACACTAAAATGATTAAAGAATTAGGAAATAATTCTTTAATCTTATTTAAATGATAGATATGTCCATTATGAAATGGATTATATTCACAAATAATACCAATTATATTCATTTCGCTCACTAAAAAGACTATAACAATAATTATTATTTTTGTCAAAACAATATGTTATAATAATTAAAAGGAAGTGATTCTTTTGATTATATGCGTAGTTGGACCTACAGGAGTAGGTAAAACAAAATTAAGTGTAATGCTTGCTAAAAAGTATAATGGAATAATAATAAATGCTGATGCTTGTCAAGTATATAAATACTTAGATATTGGTACTGCAAAAATAAAAGAAGATGAAAAAGAAGGTATTATACATGAACTTTTTGATATAAAAAATCCTAATCAAGATTATAGTGTTTCTCACTATCAAGCTGATTGTAGAAACACTATATATAAATATAAGGATAGAAATATTATATTAGTTGGAGGTACTGGATTATATATAAAAGCAAGTTTATTTGATTATAGATTTGATAAAGTAAATAAAAATGATTATACTATGTATAGTAATGAAGAATTATATGAAATGGTTAAAAAGATAGATAATAATACTAATATACATATAAATAATAGAGTTAGATTAGAAAATTTTTTGAATAAAGATAATCATGAAATGGTAACTCCTAATATATTATATAAAGATGTTTATTTTATTGGGCTTACTACTGATAGGGATACTTTATATGAAAGAATAAATAATAGAGTAGATGAAATGATTAAGGAGGGATTAATTGAAGAAGTAAAAGAATTATATAATAAATATAAGGATGCAAGTATATTAAAAAGAGCTATTGGGTATAAAGAAATTATTAGTTATTTGAATAATGAGATTAGTTTAGATGAAGCAATAAATAAAATAAAAAAGAATTCAAGAAATTATGCTAAAAGACAATATACTTGGTTTAATAATCAAATGGATATAAAATGGTTTAATACAGATTTTGAGAATTTTAATAATACATATAAAGAAGTAATAAATTATATAGATGGAGGAATAAAATGAAAAGTAAAGTATATTTTACAAAAGAAATATCAAGTGATTCTTTAATAAGAATTTTTAAAGAGTTAAATGTCGAATTAAATGGAAATGTTGGAATAAAAGTTTCTACTGGTGAAGATGGAGCTAAAGGGTATTTAAAAAGTGACTTAATAGGACCTTTTGTTAAAATGTTAAATGGTACTATAATTGAATGTAATACTGCATATCCTGGAAAAAGAACTAATTATGAAGATCATATAAAAGTAGCTGAAGCGCATGGATTTACTGCATATGCAGATGTGGATATTATGGATAAAGATGGAGATATTAAAATACCTGTTAATAAAGGAAAACATTTAAAATATGATTTAATTGGAAAGAACTTTGAAAATTATGATGCAATAGTAAATCTTGCTCATGGTAAAGGTCATGCTATGGGTGGATTTGGGGCTAATTTAAAGAACCAATCTATTGGTATTGCCTCAAGAAAAGGAAAAGCATATATTCATAGTTGTGGTAAAACTGAAAACCCAACATTATGTTGGACGAGCAAACATGAACAAAAAGATTTTATTGAATCAATGGCAGAAGCTGCTAATGCTGTATCTGATTATTTAAATAGTAATAGCAAAAAAATAGTTTATATTACTATAGCTAATAATTTATCAGTAGATTGTGATTGTGATAAAAATCAAGGCGATCCAGTAATGCATGATATTGGTATATTTGCATCATTAGATCCAGTTAGTAATGATCAAGCGTTTATAGATGCTATATGGAATAGTAATGATGAAGGAAAAAATGCATTAATCGAAAGAATAGATAGTAGAGAAGGAAGACATATTTTAGAGTATGCAGAATCTTTAGGTTTAGGATCTACTACATATGAATTAATTGAAATATAAAAAAAGAGTATAATTATACTCTATAATACATTTGATTTCTACTAGTTGGTTTATCAGGAATAGTTCTTTGAACTAGTCCTTTTTCAATTGCAATATCTAAATAAGAATGTCTAAATGTTTCTTTTGATTTAATATTTAATTTATTCATTATTTCATATGCACTCATTGGTTTATTCTTTTCCATTACTTTTAATAGTTTTTCTATTTTTATTATATTACCATTTATTTCTTTAATATTATCTTCTTTTTTTAATGATAGTTCTATATTATTTAATATATATAAAATAAATGATGTTAAATCTTTTTTTATATAACAATTATTTATAATATTTATATCTATATTATTAGGTATTTCCATATAAGAAAAATAACTATTATATTTTATTAAAAATAATTGAAAATAAACATTTATTATTTTGCTATTATATTTATCAAATGGCTTTATTAAGATAAGATTATAATAAATTATTATATATAATATTAATGGATGAATAGTGTATTTATTATCATTTAAAAATAAAAACAAGTCATTTATATCGTTATCTATATTATTATAATCAGAGTGTTTAAATACAAAATTTGAATCAAAAACATTATCATTTTCAAATCTTTTTTTTCTAATTTTTAATAGATCATTTTTATTAAATGGATTTATTTTTTTTAATAAATTATTCCAATTATCATTAATAATATTTAACTTATTTAAGCGTCCCAACATTTCCATTATAGAAGATATTTTTAATAATATTTCTGAAGTAATCTTATAATTATAAATATTTTTGTTCATAATAATCCCCCAAATAACAAAATTTATTAGTTTGTTATACTAACAAATTATTAATAAAAATGCAAGCATCTTGCATAAAACTTGCGTAATTTTTCCATATACTTATATAGATAATATATAATAATTAGAACAAGGCAAAAAATGTTATAAAAAATGTATTTTTTGCCTTGAATTAATTATGCTCGTGTGCTATCGTAGACTATAAAACGGAAGAGTTACGTGTTGAAAGGTTAGGGGATATGGATGAAAAAATTCAAAACTATCTTGCTTGCTTTTTTAACCCTTCTTTGCGTATTCAATTTTAATTGTGTATACGCATTAGAAGAAGAGGAAGATGAAAGCACGCAAGAAGTAGTTGAAATGCCAAGCCAAACTTTCAGAGAAATTTTGGATGGCATACAGGTAACTGCCAAAGCAAAGGAAGGAGTTTTCCCAAGCGGAACAAAAATGCATTTATCACACGCTAGCAAAAGTAATGCAATTAATGCTGCCAAAACTTTAGTTAGTGATAATGAAGTTGTAGTAGATGCACTACCAGTTGATATTTCTTTTGAAGATGCATCTGGTAATGAAATCGAACCAGCTATATTAAATGGTGTAGATGTAACAATTAAGTTTCCGTCTAAAGTCTCGGGATCAAAATATCATGTTATTCATATAGCAGATAATGGTGATGCCAGATTAGTAGGAAGTAGCAGTAGTGATGAAGCATCATTCACCTCGGTTGGATTTTCTGTTTATGCCATAATTGGTACAGACGGATATCAACATGGTGATGTTGCAAGAAGAACTTATATTTTCTACTATCAAAAAAATGATGGAACTTTTGCTGAATGGAGAAGACAGACAGTAAAAGAAAATGATGAATTGTTTGAACCAGGGGTACCATATGCTCCAGATGGAACATATTTTGTAGGATGGTATTCAGGTGATGGCTCTAATCATCCAAATGGTGAGAGTGAGCTTGCTACTTTTGGAATAATAACTGGTATTAATTCAGTTGATGAAAATGGTAATCCAGTTGATGAAGTAGTTAGTTATCATGCTCACTACAAAAAACAATTTGACATCATATTCTGGAATGCTACGCAAACAGATGTAATAGATGTTAAAGAGTATACTGAAAATGATACGTTAGTATCTTTATCAGGACCAACACCACAATTAGGTGAATATGAAAAGTTTGTTGGATGGCAAGATATTGATAATCCAAGCGTTATTTATCCAGTAAATGGAGAAATAGATATTAGTGAAAGAATCAATAATAATCCGACAATTAGATTAAGAGCTGTTGTATTAACAGCATATAAAATTACTTTTGAAGAAAATGGTGAAGGTGATCTAGTTTCATTTACAACACCTGAATTGGTATTGCCAAATGAATATGCAACACCACCAACACCACCAACAAGAACAGGTTATGATTTTGCAGGATGGATAGATACTGAAACAAATGCGCTATTTGATTTTGCAAATACTAGAGTTAATAAAAACTATACCTTACGTGCAAGTTGGACTCCAACAGAAGTAAGTTATGACATATTTATATGGAGGGAAGTATTATTAGATGGTGATCCAAATAATAGTACATATGAACTTGTTAAAAGAAGTAGTCATACAGGCCTTGCAGGTTCAAATGTTGATTGGTTAAATCAATATAGAAGTGAATTTGAAAGTAGTGCAGATGCAACTTCTCCAAGAGAAGATACAGATGCATTCGATTATCGTTATTATAACGATCCAACAAGTGTAATTACAAAAATAAAAGGGGACGGAACAACTATTATTAATGTTTATTACTCTTTAAGAGAATTTACATTAGAATTTGAATTAAAAGGTACGGCTAATGGATACACATATTATGGTGAAATAGTACATAATGGTACTACTTACACTGATACTAATAGATATACAATAACTGTTAAATTAGGACAAGAAATAACAGACATTTGGCCATTTAATGATCCAAATGGAGACTTTACTATTAGAGTAGTATCTGGTGGAAGTTCTAACCCATATTCAAATAATCATTACTCAAATTATATTTTTACAAGTTGGGTAAATGAAAATGTTTCATCATCACAATATACAACTAAAAGACATAGATTAACAAAAGAAATGATTGAACATAATAATGAAGCTCCAGTTACTAGTCATAGTACAGTTTATACAGCAAGATATATTAGAAGAAGTTCTGCTGTTACATATACAATTAATTATTATTTTCAAAATTTAGATGGTACTACTTATACAAGAGATAGTTATTATTCTCAAACAGTTACATCAAGTAGTGGTACATTTAATCCAAAAGAAGTAGAAGGTTATACATATGCTTATTCAAATAATAATGCATATAATAACACTTATAACTTCTATTATAATAGAAATACTTACAGCATTATTTTCCATAATAAAGCTGAAACAGAAGAAAATACACAATATGAAAACATAATGTTTGGAGCAGATATTTCATCTTCAACATATAATCATACTCCAGACATTAACAATACTGGTATTGACCCAGATCAAAGACAATTCTTTGTATTTGATGGATGGTATACAGATCGTAGTTATACTACTAAATATGTATTTGATACAATGCCAGCAGAAAACTTAACATTATATGCAAACTGGGTATTAAAAGATATAACAATTACATTTGATACAGATGGTGGTAGCCCAGTACCAGATCCACAAGTTATTCAAGTTACAACATTTGCAGAAGAACCAACTGTTGTACCAGAAAAAGAAGGTTATGTATTCTCACATTGGGAATATAATAACGTACCAGTAGATTTCTCAAGACGTCGTTTTGAAGATAATGCTACTATTAAAGCAATTTATACAACTTATGTTGAATACCAAATAGTTTATACTACAACTGATGAACTAGATATTGTGCCAGTTGATGATGCGAAATATCGTTTTGGTTCACACGTTGTATTAGGTAATATGGATGAACATGACACAACTATAAAATTTATTGGATGGCGTCCTGTTAAATCATCATCATTAATTACTTATAGTCCAGGAACATTATTTGAAATAGATGATGCAAATTATGCTGATGAAAATGGAGTAATTTATTTAAAAGCAATTTACGAAATGATTACACCAGTAGCAACATCATTAACATATAATTCAAATTATCCAACTGGAGAAAACAATACAGTAGAGTTAACTGGTTTAACTCAAAATGAAGAATTAATTGCATATGGAAGTGATACGTTTACATATGCAGGATACAATTTAATTGGATGGAATACTGATCCTGATGCGACAACTCCATCTATCTATCCAGGAGCTAGTTTCTCTGTTACTGGAGATCTATATACTGGAGAAGCAAATAACGTATTATATGCTGTATGGCAAGCAAGAAATGATACAGCTTATGTAGTTGAATACTATTTAGAAGATTTAGGATTAGATACATATACGCTTGCAAGAAGCGTTCCTCATACAGGAACAACAGATACTTTAGCAGAAGCACCAATATTAGATTTTGCTGGATTTACATTTGATCAAAACAATGCATTAAATGTATTATCAGGAAA
>JAEEGL014058714.1_pt1 | contig 22397 bp, 14 predicted proteins | sample 9134231 | NCBI WGS metagenome assembly JAEEGL01 (sample SAMN16246548, study PRJNA631951) | gut metagenome | biome: gut microbiome; feature: rumen; material: fiber-attached | host: Bos | place: Iran: Karaj | collected 2018-10
CCATGTCTTGTTACGATTTACGCTTGTTTTAAATTGCAACACTAAGATAGGTGAAAAATCTGACATGGCAAAATCCTGAGCAACTTTTTGTTGCTCAGGAACTTATAAATAAAGTTAAATCAAAGTGTTGCGGAATTAAGGTTCATTTTTACTTCCGTTGGACTTCCTTCGATGGTCGGTCATTGGTTGTCGCCTATGCTCATGAAAAAAAATCGTCGTAATTTTTGTAGGTTCGTATAATTGCATTATCTTTGCAGATGGAAAGGTTCGCTATGCGCGATGAACAAGGGAATGGGGTGTGAATCCCCGACTGTCCCGCAGCTGTGAGTTCCTTTATTGCTTCAGGCTGAACGCCACTGCCCATTGGGCGGGAAGGCGCCTGCAAGTGGAACGAAGTCAGAAGACCTGCCTTTTTCTGGGCTTGAGAAGCCTGCCGACCCTCTCGATGCAAGGGGCGAGGCGAAATGAATGAAATGTTATGACCATCCGCCCATGAAGTGTTTCATGAGGTGGCCGCTTCAGATACATTGGCAGTGTGTCATCTGTCCTTTGGCACACGCTTTGGCATCGAAAGAAGTATCAATGATTATTCAACCGAAGTGTATTATATAAGTTTTCATCAGGGGGAGCGGTGCCGTGAGGCATCGCTTTCTTTAGTTTATCGCGCATAGTTTATAGTTAAAACCTCCTTAAAGATTCGTTATTCTCATCGGAAAGGTTTAATTTTGCTTTTCAATTGCGAATGACATGAGCAACGTGATAAAAAAGACAGCCAAGGTATTGCTTCCCCTCTTATTAGGAGGAGCCATTCTCTATTGGATGTACCGCGACTTCGACTTCCAGCAGATTGACCATGCCATGCGGCATGAGATGAACTGGACATGGATGTTGCTGTCACTGCCATTCGGCATCACGGCACAGTTGTTCAGAGGCATGCGCTGGCGGCAGGCTCTCACCCCCATCGGCGAGCACGCCCGGCTCAGCACATCGGTGTATGCCATTTTTCTGAGTTATGCCACCAGTCTGGTCATTCCCCGCGTGGGTGAGTTTGTTCGCTGCGGCGTGCTCAAGCGCCATGATGGCGTGAACTTCGCCAAGTCACTCGGCACGGTAGTCACCGAACGGGCCATCGACACCATCGTCGTACTGGTCATCACCGGTGTTACCCTGTTGCTGCAACTGCCCGTCTTCATCCATTTCTTCAACACCACCGGCACACGTCTCGACAGTTTTCTCAGCCAGTTCACCACCACCGGCTACTTGGTTACCCTCATCTGCCTCGTCGCAGCCTGCATCCTTGTATGGATACTGATGCAGCAGATGCAAATAGGCAATAAGGTGAAGGACACAGCGAGCAACCTCTGGCAGGGCATCATCTCGCTGCGGGGAGTCGACAACATCCCCCTCTACCTGTTCTATACCATCGGCATCTGGTTGAGTTACTTCATCCATTTCTACCTGACCTTCTACTGCTTTGAGGAGACCGCCCATCTCGGCATCAACTGCGCCCTTGTATCTTTTGTCGTGGGCAGCATCGCCGTCATCGTGCCCACCCCCAACGGAGCCGGCCCATGGCATTTCTCTGTAAAGACGATGCTCATTCTCTACGGAGTGGAGAGCAACCTCGCCTTGGTGTTCGTCCTCATCGTGCACACGGTGCAGACGGCACTCGTCATTCTGCTCGGCATATACGGTTGGATAGCACTATCTTTGAAATTGAAAATTGAAAATTGAAGATTGAAAATTGGAGATGAGAAAACTATCGGAAGACAGAGGTAATATCAAATATATATTGTAATTTTGCCTAACGAACGAAAAACCTTAACCCTAACAATTATGAGTGAAATCAAAAATCTGCAACCTACCTGCATCTGGAAAAACTTCCATGCACTGACCCAAGTACCCCGTCCCTCAGGACATCTGGAGAAAATACAGCAATTCCTGCTCGACTTTGCCGCAAGCGTCGGTGTCGAGGCCTTCAAGGACCCCGCAGGCAACATCGTGATGCGCAAGCCCGCAACCCCCGGAATGGAGAACCGCAAGGGTGTGATCCTGCAGGCACACATGGATATGGTGCCCCAGAAGAGTCCTGAGAGCACGCACGACTTTGTGACCGACCCCATCGAGCCCTGGATTGACGGTGACTGGGTGAAGGCCCGCGGCACGACACTGGGTGCTGACAACGGCATGGGAGTGGCCGCCATCATGGCAGTGATGGAAGCAAAGGATATGAAGCATGGTCCCATTGACGCCCTCATCACCGCTGATGAGGAAACCGGCATGTTTGGCGCCAACGACCTGCCCGAGAATGAACTTCAAGGCGACATCCTTCTCAACCTTGACTCAGAGACCTGGGGCAAGTTCGTCATCGGCAGCGCCGGCGGCATCGATGTCACCGCCACCCTGGAATATAAAGAGGTGGAGACCGACCCCGAGGACAAGGCTGTCCGCGTGACGCTGAAAGGATTCCGCGGCGGTCACTCCGGTCTGGAGATCCATGAGGGCCGTGCCAACGCCAACAAGCAGATGGTGCGTTTTGTGCGTGAGGCCATTGAGGAATGTGAGGCACGCCTTGCCACCTGGCATGGCGGCAACATGCGCAATGCCATCCCCTTCAAGGCAGAGGTGGTGCTCACCCTGCCTGCAGAGAACGTGGAGGCCCTGAAAGAGTTGGTGGCCGACTGGAAAGCCGACTTTGAAGACCAGTTCAAGAACATCGAGAGCGGCATCGAGATGTATGCCGAGGAGATTGAGGCCCCGAAGACGGAAGTGCCAGTTGAGATACAGGACAACCTGGTGAATGCCATCTATGCCTGCCACGACGGCGTCATCCGCATGATCCCCTCCTACCCCACTGTGGTGGAGACCTCTTCCAACCTCGCCATCATCGACATCGAAGGCGGTCGCGCAGCCTTGAAGATCCTTGCCCGCTCATCGCGTGAGGACATGAAGGACTACATCGTCAAGACATTGGAGAGTTGCTTCAGCATGGCCGGCATGCGTGTGGAGACCGCAGGCAGTTATGGCGGATGGGATCCCAATCCTGACAGCGAGATACTGCACCATCTGCTGGGCATCTACAAAGAACTCAACGGAGAGGACGGCATCATCCAGGTAGACCACGCAGGACTGGAGTGCTCCGTCATCCTGGGCAAATATCCCCATCTCGACGTGGTCTCGTTAGGTCCCACCATGCGCAGTCCGCACACCACCAGCGAGCGCTGCTTCATCCCCAGCATCGCTCCTTTCTGGGCATTGCTCAAGAAAGCATTGGAGGAGATTCCACTGAAATAAAAAAAAACGGATATGAAAAAGCCCCTCGATTTAAGGGGGCTTTTTCATATAGTCATCTGGCTTGTATTACTCTTCGCCTGAATCACCGGCATTGTTTTCTGTCTCTGCTTCCGCCTCAGCATCGATGGCCTTGATCTTCTGCCGAACCAGTTCCAGTTCATCCTTCAGTTTCTGCACCTTGCGGTTCATCTCATCAATCAGGCTGCTGCCCTTCTTGCTTGACACGCTCAGGAAGCCGAGATTGTTCTCATAAGTCTGGATTTCCTGTCTGAGACTGTCATAGCGGTGCAACAGGCGGTTGCGCTCGTTGTCAAGTGCACCTGCGCCCTTCTCTGCCACGCTGTGCAAGTTGTTGCGGTAGTTGTCGAGACGGCGGCGGGTAATGGTGACATTCAGTTCCTTATAGAGTTTGTCGAGCACCTCACGGTATTCTCTGAACAGTTTGTCCTTGTCGCGGAAAGGCACATGTCCGATGGAGTTGTATTCATCGACAAGCGCCTGGACAGCCTCCTGCAGGTCATCGACCGGTTCCTCGGCAATGGCCTTCAGCCTTGCGATGACATCCCGTTTCTTGGCCAGGTTCTGGCGCTCCTCTCCTCTTGTTCCTGCTGTAGCGGCATTGCGTGCCTCAAAGAACTTGTTGCAAGCGCCAAGGAACTCAGCCCACAGTTGGTCGCCCAATTTTCTGGGCACCATGCCGATGGTCTTCCACTCACGCTGCAGTTGTGCAAGTTTCTCAGCCGTAGCCTTCCAGTCCGTGCTGTCCTGAAGAGCCTTGGCCTGCTCCACCAGCGCACGCTTTTTCTCTGCATTCTCAGCGAAGCGTCCCTTCATCTCACGGAAGAACTGAGTCTTGCGTCCGAAGAAGTCGTCGCACGCAGCGCGGAAGCGTTCGAAGATCTTCACATTCATCTTCTGCGGTGCGAATCCGATGGTTTTCCATTCAGCCTGCACGGCGATGATCTCTTGTGTATGGCGCTCCCAGTCGGCAGCCCCCTTGTTCTCTTCCTTGGCGATGGCCTCCACCTTCTCACAGAGTTCGGTCTTCTTTGCCAAGTTTTCCTCCTCGCGTGAGCGGAGGTTTTCGAAATGTTGCTGATGGCGCTTGTTGATGACTGTAGAAGCAGCCTTGAAGCGAGACCACATCTGCTCACGGAATTCCTTCGCCACAGGTCCGGCCTCCCGATACTGCTGGTGCAGTTCCTGCAACTGGTGGAAAGCACTGATGACATCCGGCTCCTCAGCCAGTTTCTCAGCAGCCTCGCAGAGTTTTGTCTTGATTTCGAGATTCTTGCGGAAGTCATACTCACGGGCCTCGCTGTTGAGGCGGATCTGGTCGTAGAACTGCTCCACGTAGTATTGGTAGGTCTTCCACAACTCGCTGGCACGCTCAGCCGGCACAGCCTTGATTTCCCTCCACTCTGTCTGGAGGCGCTTGAACTCCTGGTATGCCCTGTTGGCACTCTCCGGTGATCCCACCATAGTCTTGATGCGCTCTATAATCTCAAGTTTTCTCTTGAGGTTATCGGCCTTCTCCTTCTCCATTTCCTGGAAGACACGCGATCTTTTCTCCTTGATGAGTCCCATCTCGGCCTTGAACTTCTCCTCATCCTCATCGGGAACGATTTGGTATTTCTCAGGATCGCCGCCCCCGTCAATGTATGCTCTCAGCGCCTCCTCACGGTCGGCCACGAGCAACTTGTAGAAAATGGTCTTGAGCAGGTCCACCTCATCCTTGGCAGGTGTTTCCTCTCCATGAGCCAATTCAGTCACTCTTTCAAGCACTTCTTTCTTGGTTTTGTACACTTTCTTGGGGGCTTCCTCAGCAACAGGTGCAGGTTCCTCGGCAGGTGCAGGTTCCTCGGCGGGAGCAGGTTCCTCGGCTGCGGGAGCAGGTTCCTCGGCTGCAGGAGCAGGTTCCTCGGCTACGGGTGAGGGCTCCTCTGCCGGAGTTTCCTCCACGGGCAAAGCCTCCTCTACAGGAGCGTCAGCCTCTGCATTTTCCACCACAGCGGGTTCCTCAACCACTGGTTTCTCCACAGTTTCATTGGGGTTTTCCACTACACCATTCTCTTCTACGGGGTTGCCCTGTACCTGGGCATTGTCTTGAGAGTCCATCATTTCACAATTAGGTTTATGATTCGATTGTTCACATTTATCAAAATGCAAACTTATAAAAAACTATTGGAAAAACCTAATGAATTTTTAAAAACTTTAAAAAAAACTTTTAAATCAGTCTCTTATGTCTGAAAAGCCACCATATAAGTCCTGAGACAGCAATGGAAATGACGAGTGCAATGGGGAATCCCACCTTCAGATCTTCCATACCGTTGATCAGGTTCATACCGAAGAAACTGGCGATGAGTGTGGGGAACATCATGATGATGGTCACTGAAGTCAGCGTACGCATCACCGTATTCATGTTGTTGTTGATGATGCTGGAGTAAGTGTCCATGGTCGATTCCAGGATGTCCGAATAGATATTGGTTGTCTCCTTCGCCTGTGTCATCTCGATGTTGACGTCCTCGATCATGTCGGCATCCAACTCATCGATTTGCAGTTTGAATTTCAGTTTGGCCAGCAGGTTTTCGTTTCCCCTGATGGAAGTGGCGAAATAGGTGAGCGAGTCCTGAAGTCTGCTCAGTCCGATGAGCGACTCGTTGTTCACCTCCTTGTCCAGGTTGCGCTTGGCTTTCTCAATGAGGCTGTTGATCTGCTTGAGTCGTTTGAGGTACCACACCGCAGAGGAAAGGAAAATGCGGAAGATCATGTCGACATAGTCGGTGAATCCCACGCCTCTTTTTTGCTGGTAACTGACGAAGTCGATCATCATGTTTGTCTCATAATAGCAAACGGTGATGGTGACATCCCTTTTATGGATAATACCGAGCGGGACGGTGGTGTAAGGTGTTCTTGACCTGATTTCCTTGACATAGGGGATACGGAGGATGATGAGCATCCAACCGTCGTCGTACTCATAGCGTGCCCTCTCATCAGCATCGCTGATATCGGTGAGGAAATAGTCAGGGATTTTGAAATCGTTCTCAAGAAACTGGCGGTCCTCGTCTGTGGGACAGGTCACCTGTATCCAGCAGTTAGCCTGCCACTCTTTGAGCAGCGTCAGGCCCTCATTGTAGTTCCAGTATGTTCTCATCTGTCGTTCCTCCGCGTGTTTAGCGTAGTGAAATAAAACTTACGGCGCGAGGATCAACAGTTTCTGTCGTCTCACGCCTGCGCAATCAAATATTCCGCCGGGTAGTCGTCCATAAATATTAAAAATTAATCATCTAATGCAGGGATATGGTTATTCCTCTCTGCTTTCGGTTGCAAAGATAGGGATAATTTCCAAAATGCCAAAGCAATGTTGACAAAAAGTTTTTCAAAAAGCCAATCTGAGTCCGATGTCGTTGGTGAAGATGGTATGTGTGGCTCCTCTCCTGTCAGAGACCCTCAGATGAGTGGCGAAATCCAGGAAGCCACCTCCTCGCCTCACCCTCACGTTGGGTGTTTCCTCTCCATCAGCGCCCTGTGCATAGGGTTTCCACAAATCCTCACACCACTCCTCCACATTTCCGCTCATGTCATAGATACCCAATTCGTTGGGTGCCTTTGTCGCGACATCATGCGAGTGGTTTCCGCTGTTGTTGCAATACCACGCCACAGCCTCGTAGTCATCGCTTCCGGCATACTTGGTGTGGCGGCTTTTCAGTCCACCTCTTGCAGCGAACTCCCATTCCGCCTCAGCAGGCAGTCTGAAATGCTGGCCCGTGAAGAACTCCAGTTTCATGAGGAAGAGGTCGATGTCCCGGTATCTGATGCTCTCCACAGGAAGTTTCGGTCCCTTGGAATGCGAGGGGTTGAAGCCCATGACAGCCTCCCACAGTTCCTGAGTCACCTCAGTCTCAGCGATATAGAAATCTTGGACCTGCACCTCATGAGCCGGGCGCTCATCCTCGCCAGCCTCCTCTCCTTGTTCCTCAGTTGCCCCCATGATGAACCGGCCACCTCTCACCTTCACCATGCGGAAGGTCACGCCCTCCACCTTGAAGGTTTCGATATCGCCCCCCGACAAGGAACTTCTTCTCGACAGCCTGCTGTTGGCTATTTCATGAATGACAGGAAAAGAAGATGGTTTGGGCATCAGTTGGTTGTACTCCCCTCCCGGGATTACGGGATGCAGTTTCACCTGGCTACTAACCTGTGACGGCATCATAGCAGCCAGCACCACCATATTAATATAGAAAAAGAGTTTAGACTTTTGAATCATTGGTTGTTTCCATTGTTTTTTGATGTCAACGTGGCCACGACATATTCCGACTGTGTGCCGATGCGGAACTTCCCACCCCAGATGCCGAGCCCCGAACTGACATAGAATTGAGTGTTGCCTCTCTGCCATGATCCGTAGGAGCATTCATAGATGGCATCCGTGATCCATGATATCGGCCACACCTGTCCGCGGTGGGTGTGTCCGCTCAGTTGGAAGTCCACCTTTGCCTGTTCGGCGCGCTCCAACTCATATGGCTGATGGTCGAGCACGATGGTATAGGTACTGTCAGGAGCATTGCCCACCACCTTGTCCAAAGGTTGCCGTTCCGGGTTGGTGCGGTCGTCCCTTCCCACGACAGTGATGACGCTGTCGACCATCACCGACTCATCCATCAGCAGACGGATGCCCGCCTCCTTATAGAACCGCCTCGCTGCCGGCACCCTACTGTAATACTCATGGTTGCCCAGACAGGCATAGACCGGTGCGCTGAGTCTTCTGAACTCCTCCGCCATCTTTTCCTCAGTGATAGGCCTCATGCTCATATCGATGATGTCACCCGCCACGAGGATGAAGTCAGGGTGCTCAGCATTGATGAGGTCTATCCACCGGGCCAGTTCAGCCCGACGGTTATGATATCCGATATGCAGGTCGCTGACCATCACGATTTTGTATTCCCTTCCGATGGGCTTGTCGGTGGTGAGTTGCAGGGGCACGCGCACCTTGTGGCGATATTTGATGTTTCCTGCCACGAAGACCGCCGTCAGGAGTACAAGGATGGACAATGTCGCGGTCCAACTCTCATGGAACAGGCTGCGGGGCAGCAAGTGGCAGCATCTCGCCACATCCATGAGAAAGAATGTCAAAACAAGATAAAGCAATACGATGACGGATGACGTGGAGACCTCATACATCACAGAAGCCAAGTTGAGCGGCATCTTGTCAAGTCCTCCCCCGATGAAAAAGAACATCGAAACAAGTATGGCTGCCAACAACAGCACCGCGAGCCATTTCAACGGCTTGGTGAATGGGAGCACACACCATACATGCCACAGGACATAACCCAGGGCACCCAGGACAAGCAAGAGGAAGAAGATGAACATAACCCGCATGAGTTAGAAGAGGGAGAGGGTGTAGAGGTAGATGACGGCAGCAGGAATCGCCATGAGTGACGAGTCGAACCGGTCGAGCATTCCACCATGTCCGGGCAGGATATTTCCGCTGTCCTTCACGCCCAAAGTCCTTTTGAAGAGAGACTCCACGAGGTCGCCAAGGGTGCCGAAGACCACGACCACCAGTCCGAGACCCATCCACACGGGAATGGACAGTGAGTGGGTTTCACCACCGGTCAGCCATCCGATGATGGCTGCAGCCACGAGCACGAGCAATCCTCCACCGACAGAGCCTTCCCAAGACTTTCCCGGCGACACCCGTGGAAAGAGTTTGTGGCGTCCCAGCAGAGAACCCACGCAATAGGCCCCTGAATCGTTCACCCACAGAAAGACGAAGATGCTCAGCGGCAGCAGCGCATTGTATTGCTGTTCTCCTCCTGATGTCTGAAAAGCGAGCAAATTGATGGTGGAGAACGGCAGTGCGATATACATCTGACTGAGCATTGTATATGCCCAATTGTTGATGGGATTGGGAGCCTGTGTAAACAGTTCGGAGATAATCAGATAAATAATGGTGATGAGATACGGTATGAAGACGGTGAGCGAAGCCATCCCCATGCAATATCCCGCCATTGCCAGGAAGAAATACACCCCTGCCACGGTGGAGATGAACCTGTTGACCTGGATATCATCCCATTCATTGACCAGACGGCCATATTCCCAGATGGTGAGTCCCGTAATCAGCGCGAAAAGCAGGACCATCGACTGTGCACGGAAAAAACACGTCACCAGGATGGCTACGAACAGCACCCCGGTGATGGTCCTTACGATGAAGTTTTGTTGTTTTTCGGTCATGAGGAAAGAGATTAGAGGTTGGTCGGGGCTGATTCGCCGGAGTTTTCTGGGTTCTCAGAGTTTTCTGAGGACACCGATGTCTCTGTATTCTCTGTTTTTTCGGTAGTATCTTCCAACTGCAGGATTTCCTGTGAGCGGCTCACCCATGGACGTTTTCCAAAGATGCGCTCCACATCCTCAGCGAAGATCACCTCACGACTGATGAGCAATTCTGCGAGGGCATTGTGTCCCTCCTTGTGCTCCATCAGGATTTTCTTGGCACGGTCGTACTGCTCGTTGACCATCTTGAGCACCTCATCGTCGATGACCTTGGCAGTGGTGTCGCTGTAAGGGCGCTGGAACTGATAATCCTGATTGTAGTAGCAGATATTGGGCAGTTGCTCACCCATACCGGCATAGGCAATCATGCCGTATGCACTCTTGGTAGCCCGCTCCAGGTCGTTCATCGCACCCGTGGAGATATGTCCGGTGAACAGTTCCTCTGCGGCCCGTCCTCCCATGAGAGAGCACATCTCGTCGAGCATCTCCTCCTTCGTGGTGATCTGGCGCTCCTCAGGCAGATACCATGCGGCACCAAGGGCATTTCCTCTTGGCACGATGGAAACCTTGACCAACGGATTGGCATGCTCGCAGAACCACGATATGGTGGCATGTCCGGCCTCATGGAGGGCGATGGTTCGCTTCTCGTGGGCAGTCATCACCTTTGTCTTCTTCTCCAGACCGCCGATGATCCTGTCAACGGCATCGAGGAAATCCTGGCGGCACACGGTGGTAGCCTGCCGTCTCGCAGCGATGAGGGCCGCCTCATTGCACACATTGGCGATGTCGGCACCCGAGAATCCCGGTGTCTGACGGGCGAGGAGGTCGATATCCACGGAGTCATCCACCTTGATGGGCTTCAGGTGAACGATGAAGATTTCCTTCCGCTCGTTGAGGTCGGGCAGGTCAACATGGATCTGCCTGTCAAAACGACCGGCACGCAGCAAAGCGGAGTCGAGCATGTCGGCCCTGTTGGTGGCAGCCATGATGATGACACCGCTGTTGGTGCCGAAGCCATCCATCTCGGTAAGCAGCGCATTGAGGGTGTTCTCCCTCTCGTCGTTGCCACCCATGGAGGGGTTCTTCGACCTTGCACGTCCCACAGCATCAATCTCATCGATGAAGATGATACAGGGCGCTTTCTCTTTCGCCTGACGGAACAAGTCCCTGACGCGGCTGGCGCCCACACCGACGAACATCTCGACGAAGTCACTACCGCTCATGGAGAAGAAAGGCACTCCAGCCTCTCCTGCCACAGCCTTAGCCAACAAGGTCTTGCCGGTTCCCGGAGGACCCACCAAAAGGGCACCCTTGGGGATTTTGCCGCCCAGGTCGGTATATTTCTGGGGATTTTTGAGGAAGTCAACGATTTCCTGGACCTCCTCCTTGGCGCCGATCTGTCCTGCCACATCACGGAAAGTGACACCCAGGTCATTGCCTTTCTCATACATCTTGGCCTTGCTCTTGCCTACGTTGAAGACTCCGCCGGCACCACCACCTCCCATGCGTCGGAAGAAGAAAAGCATGATGAAGACGAAGAACAAGATAGACAACACGTTAAAGAAGAGGTTGACCATGTCACCGCTCTTCTCATTCTCGAAAGTGACATGCCCGTTGAATTTCCCATCTTTCTGAGCCTGGTCAAGGAAGGTCTCCAATGACTCCACCGCGCCATACTCCACCTCAAGGAATGGATTCTTGCCGGTCTGCTTGACATCAGCCTGAAACACCTCCTGGATGAACTCGGGGTTGACATACATGCGCAGTTCGTTCTCGTCGTTATTGATGACCACTTCCTTGGCAGCCCCTTTGAGCACCCACTGTTTGAAATTGAAGTAGTTCTCCTTTTTGGAAATGCCTCCCTCGCCTCCGGCAGCGTCGCCGCCTGTGTTGGTAAAGAACAAGACCGCCAGCATCACGATAATGATGATGTAGATCCAATTCATGCTAAAGCGCGGAGTATTGGGCTTTTTCTCGTTGTTTTCTTCCATTGGTTTTTCGTTATCAGAATTACCTCTTGTTATTTATAGGGATTCATTCATTCCAAATCAGGAATATGAGTCAGCGGAGCATCCTCCCAAAGTGCCTCGAGGTTGTAATACTCCCTCATCTCCGGCACAAAGATATGGACGATGACATCGGTGTAGTCCATGGCCACCCATAGAGCATGGGTGAGTCCCACCACCTTGACCGGTTTTTCCCCTGATTTCACACGGGCTGTCTCCTCAACGGCGTCAGCGATGGCTTCCACCTGTGTGGGTGAGTTGCCCTCGCAGATGACAAAATAGCGGCAGATAGCGCCTTCGACGCCTGTCATGTCGGCGATGACGATGCCTTTTCCCTTTTTCTCTTGTATTCCTTCTGTGATGTGATTTACTAATTCTTTTATTGCATCCATTGATTTCGCTTATGTTTTGAAGTGCAAAATTACAAAAAAAAATGCACCTGCCATCTTGTGGGGAAAAAAAATAGTTGCGAATGCCAAAAATGTATTGAAAAAAAGGCTTTCAGCCATAAAAAAGAGATTTTGCAAGAAGTTTTTTCCTCAAAAGTTTGGCATTTCAAAAAAAACACTTACCTTTGCACCCGCATTTCAACGGAAACTGATTTGCAATCTTAGGTATTGGGGTATGGTGTAATGGTAACACTACAGATTCTGGTCCTGTCATTCTTGGTTCGAGTCCGAGTACCCCAACACATAATAATCGCCAAGCGCTTGGAATTCAAGTCTTGGCGATTTTGCTATTCTACAAATAACCGAAAAACAACCGAAAATTTGGGTCAGCGGATAAACCTGATTGGCGGTGCTTGCACGGCCAAAAGTAATATTCCTGTGATAGCATTCGTGATTATTATTATGATGATATTGCCAGGCAATCCAAAACTCAGAGGATATACAAGAAGAAATCGCCAATCATCCTATGTGGAAATGGTTGGCGATTTTAGGAATCATGAAAATTGGCTTAGCTTGCCATGATGCGCCTTGGTGCATGACGGATGGAAACCATGGACTTTGTGCTCTGATGTTGCCCGCCTCCCAAAGAACCTTCCAGCCCAGAACTGCAGACCGCGATAGACATGGCCGTGGGGAAGAGAAATGAAATCGAATTCTCGTTCGGTACAGGCAAGAGAGTATATCAAGTCGACGACATAAGAACCAAACTCCCCGATACTTCAGAATCTTGGACAGGGATGTGCTACTCCGCCAAGAATGTTATGAAGTTTTTTAGGGGAACTTTGTCATGACTTGATGGAGTGTAAGATTTTTAACTTTGGTGACCTTTGCTGGGGCAGGATTAAGATCTGCCTGGCTAGCGAAAATCAATTACAATTTATCAGTGAACGCTAATTAAAGTAAATTATATCTAAAACAAGGCTTAGATATAACAAAAAGAACCAGTTTATGCAAACAAATGAGTACCTTTGTGCCAGGCACCTTCCGACGTGCAACAGTTCATCAAGTAGGGTATGTTCAAATAGGAAGCCCCAATAAAGGAATGTATAGAAAACTCATAATCCTCACTCTCATCCTCGCGGCCTTGTGCAGCGGACTCCACGCCCAGACTATCATCGAGGGAACAGTGCTCGATGTACAGGGCAAGGTGGTGGATGCCTACGTCACCGCCGCGCCGAAAAGTACGGGCTACATCCTTGGTTTTGCCAACACCGACAGCAAGGGACACTACAAACTGGAAATCAAGACCACGGCGGACTCGTTGACCATCACCGCTTCGGGCTTGGCTATCGGCAATCAAGTGAAGGTCGTGCCCAACCGTTCGCAGCGGCTCGACTTCCGTGTGAAGGAGCAGACCGTACAACTGAAGGAGGTCAGCGTACATGCGCAGAAGATACGGCAGAACGGCGACACGCTCAACTACCTCGTCGGAGCCTACCAACAGCAGGGCGACCGCGTCATCGGCGACGTACTGAAGCGTATGCCCGGTATTGAGGTATCACAGGGTGGTGGCATCAAGTTTAATGGCAAGAGCATCAGCAAATTCTATGTGGAGGATATGGACTTACTTCAAGGCCGCTACGGACTCGCTACTAACAACATCAACGCACAGGATGTGGCCACCGTACAAGTCTTGGAGAACCACCAGCCAGTGAAAGCACTACAAGGGAAGACTCTGACGGATGACGTGGCCATCAACCTGAAGCTGAAGGACTCGGCCAAGGGAACAGTGGCCATCAATACCATGTTGGGTGGCGGCTTCCAGCAGTCAGGCGGCTGGCATATCGGTAGCCGTCCCATCAGTGACGGACAGACCACCATCGGCCAGAATCCCCTGTGGACTGCCGAAGTCGTAGGCATGTACTTCGCCAAGCGCCGTCAGAACATGACATTATATAAAGGTAACAATACGGGCGACGATGTGTCGAAGGAACTCACCCAGCACTATTCAGGCATCAACAGTGTCGGCCTCTATCCCTTTTGCCCTACGGGAGCCGTCATGCCCAGCGGTTCCGGCCTGCCGCAAAAGCGCACCTTCGACAACCACAGCCACATCCTGACGATGAATCATTTGGAAAAGGTATTCAAGGATTCGGAAATTGGTATCAATGTCGCCTATTATAACGACCGCATCCGTCGTGAAGGCAGCAGCGAGAGCGACCATTTCGTGAGCGACGACAGTCGACTGCTCACCATCGAGACAATGATCAGCGAGACGAAAGTGAACAATCTGAATGTCCAGGCTCGCTACAATAGGAACGCCTCTAACGGATTCTTGGCCAACGTACTGAAGTTCGACACCAACTGGAACAGTGACCGCGTGGAGGGTTTGCTTTCGTCGGAGCGCATGGGAGTCTCGCCTATCAACTACGGCAACGACCGCGTGCGTCAGCACTTCAACCGCCCGCAGCTTTCCGTTTCCAACACCTTCAACACCATCCGCAACCTAGGCAAGCATACTTTCGACCTACATTTCTCGGCAGGTTACTCTCAGCGTCCCAATACGTTGACCGTCGGCATAGACTCACTGCTGCAAGGCACAAAGGCCGCCTACTCGCAGGACGTGACCTCGCGCAACATCGTGGGCGACTTCCATACCAACTATGACTTCCGCTTCGGGGCATTCACGCTGAACTACGGCATAGTGGCACATACCAGTCTGCACGGCATAGAGACCGACCTAAACGGATTCGACACGGGCGACTATTCATCCCGTAACGATATTTGGTATAACACCTATGAAATTGTCGTTGGCCAACACTATAAGTATGAGAAAGGTCGTTGGCGACTGTTGCTGGGCTGTCCGCTCAATCTCTATTCGCAGACGCTCGACGACCGCATCCGTGACGATAAGCATAGCTACGTCCATTTGCTCGTCACGCCTAATTTTTCGGCCAACTACGAGTGGCGCAACTGGACGGCTAACGTCAACACCAACTACTCTAAGACCGTGGGCGATCCAGGTGGCATCTACAGTGGCTATATCATGAACAACTACCGCTCGTTCCAACGCTCCTACGTCGAGCAACTGTCAGAGACCGACCGCATGGGGGCAGGTGCCAGCATCGGCTATCGCAGCGCACTCACCGCCACCTTCTTCCGCATCAATGGCAGCTACAGCCACACCCGCGATAACCAAATCTACGGCACTACCTATCAGGGTGCAACGAGCGTAGTACAGGCAGTTGACCAACGCACGGAATCAGACAGTTACAAATTCAGCTTCGACGGCAGTAAAGGTTTCGACTGGCTCCAATCCACCATTCGTGCTTTCGGTGGCTACGGCTATTCTACCAGCGAGCGGCTCATTGGCGGCACGGTCTATCCTTTCCACTCGCGTACCATCAGCGTAGGTGCTGGCGGCACCATTACGCCCTTACCCTGGTTCAACTTCGTACTGAGCAGCGGTTACTCGTGGAATATCAGCCAGACCAACGGCTCCGATGACAACCTCGCCCAAACCGTTCGCTCGGCCACACAGAGACTGAAAGTAAACGTCTATGTGACCAAACAACTCACCCTCGCTGCCATAGTCGAGGACAACTACAATAACCTGACTGTCGAGAACCGCCACGCCTGGTTCGGTGATGCCACCGCCAAACTGAAACTGAAGCACATCGACCTCGAACTGCAACTCAACAACCTCTTCGACCAGCGGCAGTACACCCGCGTTTCCTACAACGCTCTCGACATCTACACCCAGACCTCGCAACTGCGTCCCCGAAACGCTATCCTCACCGTAAGATTCAAATTATTGTAAAACTCATAAAGCATCATGAATAAGAAAATCATCACCATCATTCTCTCCCTCACGGTCCTATGCGTCGTGGCAAGTGCACAGCAGAAGCAAAGCAAGATTGCCTACATTGCTTTTTCGAACATCGACAAATATGTGACCATCGACACGGCCACCGTCCGTGTGTGGTACGCCCTGAACGCCCTCGACATACAGGACGAAAATACCTATATTGACTGGCAAATACTTGAGATTGGCCGCCACAGCAACAAGTACTACAGCTACTTCGTGTGGGAATCGGACTCACTTAGCACCGTCGATAACCGAACAAACCGATCTGGCCGCTATTCCAGCAATCTGCTCCCTCGCGGACGCAATGGACATGGCAACTGGAACGAACTGCAATACCACGTGCTGATAGCGGAGAACGGAAAGATAAGGACGTATAACCGTGAGCGGCTGCAGGAATACGAGGGATATTACGACGAGCCTTACCCCGACCAGCAGTGGACGCTCACGCAGGATACCGCCACCATCAGCGGTTACCATTGTCAGAAAGCCACATGTCGTTTCCATGGCCGAGACTTTGAGGCTTGGTTCACGCCCGAGGTTCCCGTGAAATACGGGCCGTGGAAGTTCGGCGGCCTGCCTGGACTCATCGTCAAAGTCTATGACACCGACCACCTCTACACCTTCGAGTGTACCAACGTCGAGCACGTCCATCGCCCTATAGTCAGGGCCAAATACTCCCGTCGCCGCCCCATCAAGCGTGAGACGGTGCTGAAGTTTGAGCGGAAAGTCAACGAATGCCCCGGAAGAACCTTAGGAATTAAAGATATGGAAGGCAACATCATCACGAAGACCTATCCTTATGAGCCTTTAGAACTTGAATAAATCTCACATATTGTTCCTATAATGTGTCTTTCCTGCTTGCTTGTTCGCGACGAGCAGCGGGGAGTTTTTCAGAAGGAATGGTGATCATACAACAGGATATAAGACCCACGTTTCTGTTTCTTAATCACCCTTCTTCGGCTAATAAAGAAACCCGTCTTGAGACCACAGAAAGACAGGCTAAAGGTCTTTGAAGAGATGATAAGGCAAGTTGTACTTTTGGGTCCCCAAAAGTGAACTCGCCAACAAAAGTTGGTTTTCAAATCGACCTCGCAACTCGGTCTATTTCATCACTTCGTGATATGTTATTCTTGCCCCAAATGATGCTGTTTATCCATCAAATTTTGATTTATCAAAAAATCGAAAAAGAGAATAATCATGCCCTGGATGGCCATTTTTATCTATCAACCAATGATACGTTATATAGAAATTCCTGCCATTTTTTCTGGTTGTAAAAGATGCAAAAACAAATCACCATATGATACATTATTTCCTCAATTGCTAGGAAGAAACAAAACTGATAATCCATCACTTTGTGACTTGTTGACATCGCGCAGATGGGACAATGACATCCCAAGGATGACTATTTCATCAGTCACAAAGTGATACATTGTGGGGCTTCCCTTCCATCTTTTTCCAGATTGTAAAAGGAAGAAACAAATCATCAAATGATACGTTATTCCATCGAGTGCGTCCAAGAAATAGGACACTAATCCATCACTTCGTGACTTGTTGACATCTAGCAAATGAGACAATGACATACCATGGATGACTGTTTCATTGCTCTGGAAAGTGATACGTTATGTAGTATGTACCTGTCATTTTTTTTTCGAGGAGAGGGTGGTATATATCACCAATTGATATGTTAGTGCAATAACTATATGCAGAAAATGAACCATAAACTATCATTATGGTGAGCCATTAACATCTCTCCGTATATGAAGCAGTGGTACGTCACGGATGACCATCATTTATATCATGGAGTGAACCAAAAAGTACCTCCTTTCCCAATCGGAAGCGAAAATAAAGAATGTGGGTGAACCTCAAGTGTTTTTTTGGTCTGGAAAACTCCATTAATAATCACAAAACACTAATAATTTGTTTATCCACTCATTAAAATGCGGACATTTGGTTCGAAGTTCCTCAATACCAATTTGTTTTGTTACAGATTTACCTGTAGTTGGCTTGTTGTATTTATATTTTTTGTTTCCCTCTATTGCCTTAATGATTCGCTTACTTGGCGCAGTTGTAGGACCATTGTCTATGAGTTCAGGATTACCTACTTTCTGCAGCTCCTTAATCAATTTTTCGCAGCCTTTTTCACAACCTGGATAAAGCTTTGACAAATGATTGATACCACAAAATAGTAATGCCTCAAATTCATGTAGTTGAAGATATGGTAGAAAACGCTTTTCTCCTACTGCATCAGAAAATGATTTTTCCAACGCCTTTACACGAACATATGGATCATGAATAGTTGATGCTTTTGCGAATCCAGGGAAATCGTTTGGTAAAGAGTATAAATCGAACATCGTTGTAAAGAGGTGGCTTTCGTAATCGTTATCTTGTTTTGTCTGTCGCAGCAAGTTGATATCCGTCTCGGCGTGTTTGTATGTCAACATACCGCCACGGGCATTCTTTTTCTTATTGGTTGTGATAAGAATACTTTTTATTCCAGTCACCCCATTATCTTGAAGATACGGTCGAAGGACTTCCTCTACAAATCCCTGTTCCGTCTGCCCCTCGCAAAGTATATGAATAATTTTTGCTTTCATACAGGTCGTCCTCCAATGATATTCTTATCCCATAATTCGCTGACAGTATAATGATCCAGCCAGAGCTTATAGTCTTCTACTTTCAGATGGGTCACGGTAGTGCTTTGCGTCTTTTCGTCCATCTCAACCACAGAAATGTTGTCAACATCAAAATGGTCAACCAAGTCCTTGCTCTGTGTTGCAATGATGACTTGAACATGGATTGAAGCATCCTTGATCATTTCGGCCAATTGAGTAATAGCATATGGATGAAGCCCCAATTCAGGTTCATCCAAAATAATAACATCCGGCATTGTCTTTGCTGGTTGTAATAATAACGTTGCTAACGCAATAAACCTGATGGATCCATCTGAGAATTGATAAGCATTGAAACGATAATCTGTAGCAGAATTGTCGATCCAGCGAAGTGAGATGGTTTTGTTGCTGGGTTCAAGATAAAAATCTTGAAATTGAGGAACAACATCACGCACATAATCCACTATGCGCTTATATGAGTCGGCATAATTATCTCGCAGGAACAACAAGAAAGACGGAAGATTGTTTCCATGAGATTGAAGATAATTCGCAGTATCTACAGGACAAGCTTGACGTAGGGGGCCTTCGTTAGAAGAATCATGGAACTGGTATACTTTACAATATGACAGCATCCAATAGATAGATTTTGCAACAGAATCTTTACTATCAGCAAGAGCTGATTCTCTAAAGTTTGGTTCCAATAAAACCTCGTATGGTTTATTCTCTGTTTTGCGATGCCATTTTATGCTCTCTTCTGTGATGATAAGTCTATCTGGAGCAGCGTTCGATAATGAAAAGTGATACGAGTCAACAGACTTGTTATCTGTGAATTCTAATGTGCCGGACATTACTGGTGTTTTTTTGGGGCCGTAATGAAGTATGGAGTTGGCGGTACCTGATTTTTCCACATATACACCAAATGATTTACTCATCATATAGCCTAACATCCTAAAAAAGCTTACTATATTACTCTTGCCTGCTCCATTGGCTCCCAATAAGATATTCACATCACCAAGGTGCATAGATACAGGATTATTATAGGCTATAGATTTATAACCTCTAATTGTAACCTTACGTAATTTTTTTCTATTATAATTTTTTGCCATCAGAGTGTTCTTTTTTGCAAAAGTAGTGCTTTTCTTGGAGATAATAGCCATCTCCTCGAAAAAGTTAATAATATTTGTCTTATTCTTCCCTTAATTTATCGTCAAGTCTTAATTAATGGACAGCGAAGAGATTAACTACGACTGTTTACTGCGCTTTTGAGTCATAACTATTCGTTGTTAGCCGTAGATTCTAATACAGAACTCTTACAAGTGTATTATTGATAAGTAATGAGCATAAGATATATTTCGATAGGGTTGGACTTATAGTTTCTTCCTTATCCCATCAAATCTATCACTTCTTTTAATGTTGCATCTTCGATTTTGCGATATCGTGTAAACGCGCTACTTCCTTCCACGTGACCGGACATCTTGCCGATGAGATTAGGGTCTTGCACCTTGAAATAGGCATTGCCGATGAAGGTACGTCGCGCCATATGGCTTGAGGCAATGGTGTCGATGGGGACAAATTCATTTTCCCCTGTCAAAGGATTGCGCACCTCGACTTTGCGAGTAATCCCAGCTAACTTGAAAATGACTTTCAGTGCATCATTGTATCGTTGTGGTGTGATAAAGGGAAAGAGTCTACCTTCGGTGTCTTTGCCTTTATATTGTTTTATTAATTCTATGGCTTTTTGGTGTAATGGCACACGTGCTTGAACTTGTTCCTCGCCAAAGTCCTTTGTTTTGTGTGGGGTATAAATCAATATGCCGTTGTCGATGTTGTTTTCATTCAATTTTATGAGGTCGGAAACACGGCAGCCGATCAAGCAATGGAATACAAAAATATCTCGTTGTTCCATCAGCGTTTTCAAAGGCATCCTCGCTTTCTTTTGGTCCTCTTTACTCATAGCGTTCCATGCAGATGTTAAGTCGGCATCGGCTATTTTATTGCGCTCGCTGATGGTGATGTAGACGGGCGTGCCCACCTTTTCTGCACCTATCGTTATGCCCTCAAAAGGTCGGTTTGTGGTATACCCCATGTCATAGAAATACCGAAACAGAGTCTTTAGGCGGGTTTTCATCTTAATGACGGTGTTTCCTCCACGCTCCTCTATTTTTTTGTTTCCCGCCTTAACGGAAGGTGGGTATTGCTCCAATAGTTTCTTGAAGAGGTTGGGGTAATCTTCCGACAATTCTTTCTCGTTTCTCAAATAGTCGAAGAAATCTTCCAACACTTCTTTGGTAATGGTGTTGATATCCCAAGTCCATTTTTTCCGTGATTTGTCGGTAGCCCTCACAAAGCCTTCATACCTTGCAACCGCTCTCAAAAGGACTCGGTAAACACGGGCGTGGCTCTCTGCCAGCGGTTCTGTCTGTTTGCCGTGTGGCTTTGTCAGAAATTCTTCAGACAATTCATAGAAAGTCTTTTTCTTATCCTTCACTTCATTCTTTTCTGGGTGATGAAACTTATGAACAATACCAACAAGCCAATCACTTGTCAGGTTGTCTTTATCGGCTGCTTTATTATAGGCATCCAGGATGACTTTTTTCAATTCCTCCATCTTCGTCCATTGCTCGTTATGATATATAACTTGGGGTGTTTGCAAGGATTTGGAACTATAAACTATAATGCCACTGTTCCTAAGTGCCCATCCGTTTTTCTTGGCCTTCTCCAGTGTCGTTGTGTTCTTGTTTTCGGGGAATGGTCTTAATGGATTGGTGGTTTTCTTTCGGTCGATATAATATTCAAAGAAAGATGGATTCACCCAAATTCCGCTTTTTGCATATAAATCATGCTTAGAGTAACGTAAAACGATTTTTACTTCACTCAAGCCTGTTTCCTTTTGGATTTTGTTCAAAAGTCTTATTTCTATCTGTGCCATAAATCGATGGTTTATTAAACTATCTTCATAAAAATGACTACAATCGTTTTTCGGTGTAGGAAAAATACTCCCGATGGCTATCACCGTTTTTATATCGCGTCTTTGTTATTGTGGGCGCCGAAAAGGACACTGCAAAGATAAGTTTTATTTTTGGAATCGCCATCATTTTTAACCGAAAATTAACCGAAAATTTTGAAATTAACCGAAACTCGATTCTATTCGACTAAAAAGATTGTTCTTTGTTTATACACTAAAAATCAATTGATTATAAACAATTTGATAGATTTTAGTTTTATCCGAATTTATAGAAAGTTAGGCGAGTACCCCAACACAAAAAAATCGCCAAGCGCTTGGAATTCAAGTCTTGGCGATTTTCGTATTCATAGGTCATGACATCCTCGCCCACAAATATAGAGAAACAATTGAAACCTATCAAGTTCTGAGACGCTTTTTATTGGAGAAGCCTTCATTCAACCTGAGTTAATTCAATTCCAAAGGATACTTTTCAATCAGCGGTTTGAACAGTGGCTGAGGATTTTGTTCATAATCATGATGAAAAATCCGACAAACAAGATAAAAGTCCTTATCATTTTCCTTTGCTTTGGCTAAAGCCCTTTCTGCTATGTCGTAACTCCATTGTGAATTATAAGCAATGAGTGTGCATAATGCTGCTACGTCACAGCCTTCTGAGTCTTGTTGCTCGAATATCTTCTTACATTCACGCTGGATGAAAGGTATGAACGTCGCATCAGGCCATTCGGCAACCGCATAAAGTGCCACACTTAAGGTGTCACTGTAATCTTGAAAATCCTTGTTTTCTGCTTGAGAGAAAAGACGGATTATCTCCTGTTTATCCCTCTCTTTGTTGTATTTTGCCAAGGCGACCAAGGTCCATGGATCTTGTTTGTATATTTGGCGAAGACGGTCTTCGTATTCTGGTTTGGCTGGCAAAGATTGGTAGAGTTTTAATGAGTAAACATATTTTGAAATATTGGCAGAAAAGAGTACCGTGCTGGCTATACGCGCCAAGTC
>JAEEGL010732548.1_pt1 | contig 22396 bp, 12 predicted proteins | sample 9134231 | NCBI WGS metagenome assembly JAEEGL01 (sample SAMN16246548, study PRJNA631951) | gut metagenome | biome: gut microbiome; feature: rumen; material: fiber-attached | host: Bos | place: Iran: Karaj | collected 2018-10
CTTGGGATACATGCGGTAGGCAACCTTGAAGGAACCAGCGCTGTTGATGCTCTGCTGCAACTCAAACGTGTAGCGCGAGCCCTCGTGACCCGTAACCGTGAATGGTTCTACGGAGTAGATGTGATCAACGCCATCCTTGTCGGTGGTGAGAGTTACGAGCTCCAGGCCAACGGCATCCTCCAAACCAGCTTCGTCAATGACAAAACGGATGGGATACTTCTGACCTGCTACGGTCTGGAACGAGTTCATCACTTCAGGAATCTCCTTCTCCACAACCTGTATCTGATCCCATTTCTCGGCAACAGTCTCCTTCCACTCGGCGATTTCCTTGGCAAGCTGACAATTGTTCTTGCGCAGTTCGTTGGAGCGGTCACGCAGTTTGTTGTAGAACTTTGAGTAGTAGTCATCGAGCTGACGCTTCATGGTGTAGTGAGGAGCGATGCGGGCAATCGAGTTCTTGATTACCTGAACCCAACCAGTTGAGTAGCCCTTCTTGTTGCGAGCATAGTAGAGAGGCATGATCTCATTCTCCAGCAACGAGTAGATGGTAGCTGCATCGAGCTGATCCTGATGTGCCTGGTTCTGGTAGGTGCGCTTCTCGGTGAGTGCCCAACCGGCTCCATCGCGGTAGCCTTCGAGCCACCAACCGTCTTTAACAGAGAGGTTGACAACACCATTCATCAGTGCCTTTTCACCGCTTGTACCGCTTGCTTCAAGAGGACGTGTAGGAGTGTTCATCCAGATGTCCACACCACTCACGAGGCGACGAGCCAGTTGCATGTCATAGTTCTCAAGGAAAATAATCTTGCCGAGGAACTCAGGACGCTGACTGATTTCGTAGATACGCTTGATGAGACCCTGGCCAGCTCCGTCGGCAGGATGTGCCTTACCGGTGTAGAGGAACTGAACGGGATAGTTGGGATTGTTTACAATCTTGGCCAAGCGCTCAAGGTCAGTAAACAGGAGGTGGGCACGCTTATAGGTGGCAAAGCGACGACCAAAACCAATGAGCAGTGCGTTAGGATTGATTTTGTCCATCAGGCTGACAACACGTGAGGGGTCACCCTGATTCTTGAGCCAATTCTCGCGGAACTGTTCACGAATGTAATCAACAAGTTTGTTCTTCAGCTGCATGCGGGTTTCCCAAACCTCTTCATCACTAACCTCGTAGATGGCCTCCCAAATCTTCTGATTCGATTGATCGCTGAGATGTTTCGGATCAAAGTGTTTGAGATAGAGCTTGCGGAACTCGTTGCTGACCCAAGTTGGATAGTGAACACCATTGGTAACATAGCCTACATGGCTTTCCTCAGGATAATAGCCCTGCCAGATGCCAGCGAACATTTTCTTGGAAACCTCACCGTGGAGCCAACTTACACCATTAACCTCTTGCGAAGTGTTGCAAGCAAATGTGCTCATGCAAAACTTTTCTCCATGATCATCGGGATTCATGCGACCCATGCCGATGAACTCGTCCCAAGAAATCCCCAGCATATCAGCATAGCCACGCATATACTTTGAGAAGAGGCCCTCTTCGAAGTAATCGTGACCAGCAGGTACGGGAGTGTGAACAGTGTAGAGTGAAGAAGCACGAACAAGTTCCATAGCCTGAGTGAAAGTCTTACCCTCCTGAACGAGGTCAACCAAGCGCTGTACGTTGCACAGGGCAGCATGTCCCTCGTTGCAGTGATATACGTCTTTCTGGATGCCCAACTTCTTCAGCGTGAGCACACCGCCAATACCCAGGAGGATTTCCTGCTTCAGACGATTCTCCCAATCACCACCATACAAAGCGTGAGTGATAGGACGATCGAAGTCAGAGTTCATCTCGTTGTCTGTGTCAAGCAAATAGAGCTTGATGCGACCTACATTGACACGCCAAACATATGCATGTACAAAATAGTCCATATAAGGTACATCAACAACCATTGGTGTACCATCCTCATTCAACTGCTGCTCGATGGGCAGTGAACCAAAGTTCTGAGCCTCATAGTTAGCAATTTGCTGACCATCCATTGAGAGGGTCTGTGTGAAGTAGCCATAACGATAGAGGAAACCTACTGCCACCATATCAACATTGGAGTCAGAAGCTTCCTTCAGGTAGTCGCCAGCGAGAATACCGAGACCACCAGAGTAGATTTTCAGCACTTGATTAAGGCCATATTCCATGCAGAGATAGGCAACGGAGGCGCGCTTCTTGTCAGGCTTTACGTCCATGTAGGCGCGGAACTGTGAATAGACATCATCCATCTTCTTCAGCACAGCTTTGTCCTCGCAAATTTGGTTCATCTTGTCAAAGTTGAGCTTGTCAAGCATGAGGACGGGGTTGCCTCCACATTCGTCAAAGAGTTTTTCATCAATGTTGCGGAAAAGGCTGCGGGCATCGTGATTCCAAGCCCACCACATATTGTGAGCCAGCTCTTCCAACTTGTCCAGTTTTGCGGGAACGTTGCTTCGTACGCTCACTGGACGGAATGTCGACTGATTGACATTACTTGCTTTAATTTTCATAAATGATATTTAATGAGTTAAAAATATGCGTTCTTTATAGGTCTGTATTACGTATTTCCTTGTTCTGCAAGGCTATGTCGTATGCTTCATAGTAGTAGCTGATGAAGTTCCTCCACAATGCCTTCTCTGCGGCGGCGGCGGCATTTCGGCGTGCAGCATCAACCTGAGACTTGTTTAATTGTGCAAAGTCGAGCACCGTCTTCACGATGCCATCGGCAACCTCAGCGTAGTTGTAATCGTTACGAGGAATAACGGCTACCCCATCTTCGATACCCTTGCATCCTTGCTCATTAGCCCACATGCCGAAACCTGAGAGGCTTGTGGTAAGTGTGGGAACATGGAAGGCTACGCTTTCCAACGGAGTATATCCCCAAGGCTCGTAATAGGAAGGATAAATCGTAAGGTCGGCAGCAATGAGCAGTTCGTAGTATGACTGATTGAACACCCCATCCTGGCCATCAAGATAACAAGGCACAAAGATAACTTTTACACGTTCCTCCCGACGATTGGCCTTGTCGAAATGACGAAGTGCATTGCACATGGGGTCATTGGCTGGGTCGCAGAGATTGTGTGTGAGGAATGGCATGGGCAGAGGTGTATCGAATTCCTGAGACAACTCAAGGCGTTCTTGCAAATCCTTTCGTGCGCCACACATCCAAGCCGGAACCTCTACAAATGCAACAACGGGACGCTGCAAGCCTTCTTGCCAGTCGAGGCGATGCATTGCTTCCATAAAGACGTCGATGCCTTTATTCTTGAACTCATAGCGGCCACTAGTGACCAAAAGTAGCGTATCATCGGGGAATTGTTGGCCTGTCAAAGCATTTGCAACTTGCAGCATCTTCTTTCTGGCCTTACTTCTTGATGTCTTGAAAGCGGAGTTCTTTGGCACGAAATCATTCTCGAAACCATTTGGCAGAATTGCATCGCAACGTTTGTCGAGCAGTTCCTCGCATTCCTTTGCCGTTACATCTGACACTGTGGTGAAACAATCCACATTGTGCGCCGTTTGACGCTCAACTGAATGCTTAGCTTCCACATTCAGTTCCGAAGACATCTGGTTGCCATTGTAGGCGTAGAGATAATCGTAAAGCGGTTTGTTGTTACCTGCAATGCTGCGGCCAACGGTGGTGGCATGAGTTGTGAAAATGGTGGCGATAGCGGGAACATGTTTGCGCACATATAAAGCGCCCAAGCCTGTCATCCATTCATGAGCTTGATATATCACACGCTCATTTCCTTTGCTCAAAAAGTGGTTGTAATAGCTTTCCACTACCCTACCAGCTGCATAAGAGAACATGGAGGCTTCGTCATAATCACCATAACTGTGCAGCGATTCTACTCCATAGTCAGCCCATGCTGAACCGTAAATGTGGTCACGAGCCACGAAATAGGGTTGGAAGTCAACCAGAGCAACGCGGGGATTGCCTGGAATCAGCCAACGCCCTACCCTCACGTACAAACCCTCACGACGGGCTATCTCAATCCATTGTTTCTCAGCCTTCGTGGATTCTTCCTTGAAAAGCGGATTCTGCTTGCCTTGCCACAAGTCGGGACCAATGAAGAGCAAACGGTCATTCAAATCCTCACGAAGTGTTTTGGCACGCGTGCTCAATACCGTGTAGATGCCGCCCACTTTGTTGCAAACCTCCCAACTCGCCTCGAAGATGAAGGTGGGTGTCAACTTATCAATGTTCATTATCGGGAAATAAGTCTTATTTTGGGCGCAAAGGTACGAAAAAAAGCCAAACGAGCCACCCTTGACACTCCCTATTTGGAGCAGGCGGCCCGTTTTCTTGATGTATATCAAGAGGACGAAAGAACGTCCGATTCGTTTACTTCAAAACAACCTCTAGTGGCTGTTGGATATTCTGTGCATAGCCCTGCATCAAAGTCTCCCAAACTTGTTGGTTGGGCACATCGTATTGACTCCATGCACTGCCTGCAAAATAGGTGATGGAAGTACCTTTGCCAACACCAATCACATGCCCTATTGCTCCGCTCTTTTTCTCTTTGAGTGGCAAGTACTTAAGTGCCTTCATTTTCTCTGGGAAAAGCACTCCAATGTAGAGCTGCCCGTTCTGTCCTTTGGGAGTATCGAGAGCATCAGCATAGGTGACAAAATTCCACTTCTTATTAAGCGTGTATGCACTAGGCTGACTCTCGTGAACTGCTATGCCAGCACAAGGGAGAAGTAATGAATTGCTATGACTGAAAGAAGACTGAATTTTAGCCAGATGAGTGCCTTTGTCCTGACTTATCAGTCGCGTTTCTTTCACACCATTTGTCTCATACATTTCTTCGCAAACAGTGAAGCGAAGCGGACCATTGTCAAGAATCTCTGCACGCTCATAGACATCGGGAAGTAGCAGTTTGTCACCATCTATGAGTGCTGGAGCTCCTGCCCCAAGTGTCGCCCCAACGGTGTAAGCATCCATACCTTGTCCACGATTGCGATGATAAGTGTAGAGATCACGATGCACTTGCGCCCATTCAGAGCCTCTACCCTGCCGTTTCAACCTTTCGTTAACTCCATAACTGGTTAATTCATTGTGATAGAGTTGGTCTTGTATGGGATAAGTTACATTCTTTGCAAAGGTGTCAAAACCAGCCACACCCTTTCCGTGCATCTTCGGTCCATACATTCGCCAAGCATTGCGGTCGTTCTCCCACGTAAGGTCATCTTCTCTGTTTGGATAGATGCGACCATTCACGTCGAGACGATAGGCATTGGGCTCGCCTGTGACGATAGAGAATGTGGCAGTTGACTGTGGGGCCACTTGTACCTGAACAAGCAGTTTTCCGTCGCTTGTGAGTTGATAGGGCTGTTCCACCTTGTCTCCATCGAGTATGAGGAACTGTCTGCCCCCACCGATATCAAGCCTTTTGAACACCTCTGAAGCGTCCAGTTCAACAACGTCTTGACGATTCCTATTTGATGGGTTCTTCACTTCGAAAGTGAGTTTCTTGCTCTCTTTTGCAATAGCAGGCGCACCCGGCTTCGTGCCGTAGGAATATGTTTTGTCGAGATAACGCACACGTTCGCATGCAGCCAGCAACCAAGCTCCTGTTCCGAAGGGTGCCTGACTTCGGCTGTCAACTATCTTCGTGGGGTCGGGTTTTTCACCAATGGGTTGCACATAGCCTATGCTTCCATCGGCTTGTAAGGCTGTTTCAGAAAGATATTTCCACGCCTTTTCTATTGTCTCGCCGTACTTGTTCTTGTCCAGATAACCATGATTTACGCCCCACAGGAATCCGTAGCAGAAGAAAGCTGTACCTGATGTCTCAGGACCTGGGGCATCCTCTTCACAAAGCATTGAACGGCTCCAATAACCATCGGGGCGCTGACAACGAGCCACACCTTCTGCCAACTCCTTGAATCGTTGCACGAAGATGTCGCGATGCTTATAATCATGAGGCATGTCGGCAAGCACTTTTGCCAATCCGGCAAGCACCCATCCGTCGCCTCTTGCCCAGAAACTCTTACCCTCGTTGCATGCCGTTTTAACCTTTGGCCAAATATACTTTCCGTCACGATAGTAGAGTTGAGCCTCTGCGTCCCACATGAGCGAGTCGCTCCATAGGAAGTTCTCGTAAAGCTTGTCGAGATATTGCACTTCGCCCGTGAGTTTATACATTTTGGTCATAACGGGCATTGCCATATAAAGCGCATCGGCCCACCACCAGAACTTTGTGTCTTTCATTCCACATTCGTAGCTCATCACCTCACGTGCCCTAGCCACTTTGTAATCAGCGGGAACCAAATTGTACATATCTATATAGGTCTGGAAGCAGATTTGCCAGTCGCCAAAGAGTACAAAATCGTCACCCTCGCCGTACCATTGGTATTTCCACTTGCTCTTGTCGTTCGATTTGGCGCCCTTCCAATCGTTGTGGCGACACCATTTGTCACTATACTGATAGAAGTCTGCCCTTCCAGTCAGCCGATAGGCCTCCATGTTGCCTGTGTGGTAGGCAGCGTGATCCCAGAAGGCACGCACGTATGGCGAATTGTTTTTTTGCCAATAGGTATTTACCTTGACAATGTTGTCTAAAACGTCTCTTGAGCTTTCGGCCTTTGCCACACAAGCAATTAGGGCTGCTAAACATAAATAAAATAGTCTCTTTTTCATTGTTTTATGGATATTTGCTTCAAAGTTACAAAATAATTGTGAAATGTGCATTGTGAATTGTAGATTATTTATTATCTTTGAAGCGAGAAACCATTAATTTAATCAATCATTAAATCATTAATTCTATGAAAAAGTTATTCGTTGCAATCGTGGCTCTGGCCATGGGAAGTGCCGCAATGGCACAGAGTTTCGAGAAGTCACCCGCCATGTGGGTAACACAGTTCGAGACAGAACAACAGCAGTTAATCACTGAGATTGCCCAGCTGCAGATTCAGAGCAATGCAGACAAGTCGAATGCAGAACTCAAGACGAAGCTCAATGAGAAGAAGGACGATTTGAAGATGGTTCAGCAGAACTTGAAGGTGGCTAAGCAGGCCGTAAAGGACGAGACCGCTGCCGACAAGGAAATTGCTAAGACAAGGGCCAAGATCAACAAGCTTCAGCAGCAGAAGAACAAGGCAGATAACGCCGTTATAAAGGCAGAGCAGAATGTTGTGAAGGCTCAGAACAATGTCAAAAGCTGCGAACAAAAGGTGGCTAAGGCAGAGCAGAACGTAGCAAAGGCACAGCAGAAGGTGGAAGAAGCCCGTCAGAATGTGGTGAAGGCTCAGGACAACGTCATCCACATGAAGGACAACGTGGTTAAGGCTAAGGACAATGTAGAGGCTGTTATTGCTGACACAGAGACCAACACAAAGGCCCTCAAGACTGCTGAAGAGCGCAAAGCTTCCGTTATTGCCAATGTTGCAAAGAGCGTTACCCTCCGTGCTGACGGCACCAGCGGACGCTAAACACGATATCATACGAATCAAAGAAACAGGGGAGCTCAATCGGCTCCCCTATTCTTTTGTAGCAACAATACTATTTCATGTGGTTGCACAATACTATTTCATGTGGCTACACAATAGTATATCGTGCGCACGCGAAATAGTATTATATGTAATGAACCTTAGTTTCCTTAGCGAGGAAGAATCAGCTGAGACGCTCGTAGCCCCACTCTTCGAGTACGCTGCCCCAAGCTTCGTTTACGAGTTGCACAGTGCGAGGCTCGTACTGATACTGGTTCTTCTTGTAGTTTTTCTTGCTATCCACATAGCGCTGGATATGCGGACGAGCTTCCTCCCATCCGGGCAAAGAAAGTTCTTTGTACAGGCGTTCGGCAAGTCCCATAGCATCCTTCTCCACATCCTCGAAACGAATCTCAATGAGATTGCCCTCTGGGATGCAGGACTTTTGCTCTTGGTAAGCCTTGTAAAGCTCCATATAGTTGCGCAGAATGTTCTTCTCCATTTGGTCGAGAGGAATGCTGTGCAGTTCCAGTGGAGCAATGGTGCTTGTAAAGAAGGCACGGCTTGACTCAAATACCGTATAGGGATTGCGCATCAAATAGATGAACTTGGCGTTGGGGAACATCTCCACCAGCGTCTTCACCTTACCTGTGTGAGGAGGATTCTTGGAAAGATATTGAGCGTCGGGCACACCGAAGCGCGAGTTCCACATGGATATCTTGACGAGTTTCATGAACTTGTCCTTGAAGTCAGCAATCTCCTCAGGTTTAGCATCCTTCATCGTTAGGTAGCGGTCACAATACTCCTGCATGCGTTCGGGATAGTACCAGAAGTTATAATAGGAATATGGACAAGTGTTCTGCAAGGCGAACTCCTCCTCCTGTGGCAGATCGGGGGCCAATTCCATATTGTCGGTAGGACGATGACTGGGCATGAGCCAACCCATAACGGGTTTAAACATACCCTGCAGAGCCATCATATAGTGAGGAAACACCGTCTGATAAGTGGTGGTGAATCCAAAACGTGGGTCTTGTGCCAATATGTTATGAACAAAGGTTGTACCACTGCGCCAATGTCCCAGAATGAAGACTGGGTCGTGCTCCAATGGACGGTCGGCCAGAGTCTTTTTATAGCGACGTTCCTGGATTGGAGTGGTTACGCTGAGTAAGCGACAAATGGCCTTTGTTAGCAAGTACTTGCCTCGCTTATTCTTTGCCACATGCTGGTCCTTTGTGAGTTCCTTAAATGTTTTCCAGTCGGCACCCACAAGAGGGTTTACAGGGAGCTTGCTAAATTCTATTAATCCCATGATATTAAATACGTTATCTTCTAATTATTATTTCACCACTTTAATCTCAAGACCCTGACGGCTCAGTTCCTTAACGGCACACTCTATGGCTTCATAATGCTCGGGAGCAATGCCGAGAGCAGGCAGGTTGAGCGTAGGAATGTCTTCCTGTTGCGTCTCGTCTTCCTGCAGCGGGCGAACAATCATGCCGACAGCAGAAGTGTTGTTTGTTATGGGGTCGATGAGGATGAAAGCCCCCGTAGCACGATTGTCTTTGTAGCTGTCAAAGAAGAGAGTCTTGGCAGTAGTGATGCGCACGCAACCAATCTCATTCAATTGGAAGTCCTTACCAGGAAGCTGTTCCATCGTGTTGACATCTACGCGATATTGTATGCTGTCGAGTGTTGCACGAGTGGTATTTGTGTTATGTTTGAGGAAGAACTGCTTGGAGCGGTCCATTGGTTCTTCGTCCATCCACACGAGCATCGTCTCGAACGAACGGCCAACGTTGGGCAGATCATCGGGTCGAACTATCATCTCACCACGACTGATATCAATTTCATCTTCCAGGCAGATGGTGACACTCTGTGGGCAGAAAGCATACTCCAATTCGCCCTCATAGGTCACGATACTCTTAACTCGGCTGCGTTTCATCGAAGGCAAAGCTACGACCTCGTCGCCCTTGCGAACAACTCCGCTTGCAACCTTACCGCAGAAACCTCTGAAGTCAAGGTTGGGACGCAAGACATATTGTACGGGGAAACGGAAGTTGGTCATGTTGCGGTCGCGATGAATGGGCACAGTCTCGAGGAACTGAAGCAGGGATGTACCCTTGTACCAAGGTGTGTTCTCCGATTTCTCCACTACGTTGTCGCCCTTCTTGGCTGAGATGGGGAAGCAAGTAACATCGTCGATGCCCAAGCGTGTAGCGAGTTCAAGATATTGGTCGCGAATAGAATTAAACACATTCTCGTCGAAATCCACGAGGTCCATCTTGTTGACGGCAAGCACGATATGTTTGATGCCCAACAGACTAACGAGGAAGGTGTGACGACGCGTCTGGGTGATGATGCCGTTGCGAGCATCCACCAGAATGATAGCGAGGTTGGCTGTAGAGCCGCCCGTAATCATGTTGCGCGTGTATTGTTCGTGTCCCGGAGTGTCGGCAATGATGAACTTACGCTGATTGGTAGAGAAGTAGCGATAGGCCACATCGATGGTTATGCCTTCTTCGCGCTCAGCCTTCAATCCGTCGAGCAGCAACGCATAGTCAATCTCACCCGCTCCCGCATTGCCCACGCGCTTAGAGTCGCGCTCAAGAGCGGAGAGTTGGTCTTCATAGAGTTTCTTTGAGTCGAACAACAAGCGTCCGATGAGGGTGCTCTTGCCGTCGTCCACACTTCCCGCAGTCAACAGTCGAAGGAGGTCCTTCTTCTCGTCGGCATCAAGGAATGCCTTTATATCAAGTTTCTTATCTTCCATAATTGTCAAATCGTGAAATTGTCAAATTGTGAAATCAGAAGTATCCTTCGCGTTTCTTTTGTTCCATAGAGGCCTCTTGGTCGAAGTCAATGACACGCGTTGTGCGCTCACTCTTTGTGGTGGTCATCATCTCCTCCACGATTTCCTCGATGGTAGATGCCGTACTCTCAACAGCACCCGTCAGAGGCCAGCAACCAAGCGTGCGGAAACGCACCATGCGATTGTGGATTTTCGGCACAAGTTCCTTTGGCAGGCGATCGTCGTCAGCCATAATCAGATTGCCGTCAATCTCCACGCAGGGACGCTCTTTGGCAAAGTAGAGAGGTACGATGGGAATGTTTTCGAGACGAATGTACTGCCAGATGTCGAGTTCCGTCCAATTGGAAAGTGGGAACACACGAATTGATTCCCCCTTATGTATGCGACTGTTGTAGATGTCCCACAATTCGGGGCGTTGGTTCTTTGGGTCCCATTGGTTGAACTTGTCGCGGAACGAGAAGATACGTTCCTTGGCGCGACTCTTCTCTTCATCGCGACGTGCGCCACCAAAAGCAGCATCGAACTTGTACTTATTCAGTGCATCGAGCAAAGCCTTTGTCTTCATCAGGTCAGTATGCACTTTTGAACCATGAGTGAAGGGACCAACGCCAGCATTGAAGGCTTCCATATTTGACTCCACAATCAAGTTCCAACCATATTGCTTGGCATAGTTGTCTCGGAACTCAATCATTTCGCGGAATTTCCATTTCGAATCGATGTGCATCAGGGGAAAAGGTACTTTGCCGGGTGCGAAGGCCTTCTCTGCGAGGCGCACCATTACACTGCTGTCCTTGCCGATGCTGTAGAGCATAACAGGATTCTCGAATTCCGCAGCCACTTCACGAATGATGTGAATCGACTCGGCCTCGAGTTCCTGAAGGTGAGAAAGGTTATATTCCATATAATAATTAAATTTTTGTTTTCGAAAGAATAAGGTCCACCACCTGCTGAACGCTTGTTTCGAGCGGTTGGCGACTGGTGTCGATGCTCAATGTGGGACTCTTAGGTGCTTCAAACGGGGCACTGATGCCTGTGAAGTTGCGCACCTCTCCCCTTCGCGCTTTAGCATACAAGCCTTTCACATCGCGTCGTTCGCATTCTTCAAGGGGAGTAGAGATGAAGATTTCGTTAAAGTCGGCGGCACCAATAATCTGGCGTGCCATCTCGCGAATCTCTTCGGTGGGACTCACGAAACAAGCCAAAGTGACGATGCCTGTTTCCACAAACAACTTTCCAATCTCGGCAATGCGTCGAATGTTCTCCCTGCGGTCTTCTTCTGAGAAACCCAGGTTGGAATTGATGCCATCGCGTATGTTGTCGCCGTCAAGTATACGACAAAGAATGCCGCGCTGATGCAGTTCGCGTTCCACGCCAAGTGCCACAGTGGTCTTTCCGCTTCCAGAAAGTCCTGTAAACCAAATCATCATACCATGCTGATGCAACTGTGCTTCACGCTCGGCTCGCGAGAGCATCTTATCGTAAATGGGGTATATGTTTTCTGCCATTTTAAGAATATGTGTGTGCAAAGGTACGAAAAAACGCGCGAAACGCCAAATCATTACATATTATATATTAGCGGAATCAAAAATACGCTAAGTATAAAGACGATGAGATTCATTGGAAGTCCCACTTTCACAAAATCCGTAAAGCGATATCCGCCAATACCTTGCACGATGAGGTTTGTCTGGTAGCCAATGGGAGTGCTGAACGCCGACGATGCAGCAAAACAAATGCAAACGACAAAGGGCATTGGGTCAGTTCCCAGTTTCTCTGCCACAGAAAGCGCAAGCGGGAAAGCAAGCGCGGCTGCAGCATTATTTGTGATGAGTTCCGTAAAAATATTAGTAATGAGGAACAAAGCAGCCAAGATAACATAAATGCCAAAGCGGCTTTGCCCCACATTTTCCGTTAGTGCGATGATGTAGCTGGCGATGAGGTCGGCAAAACCTGACTTCGTCATTGCCGTACTGATTGCAAAGGCACAGGCAATCGTAATGAGCACATCCCACGAGAAGAACTTGGTGTACTTTCTGGGCGAGAACATGTGCGTCCAAGCCATAATTATCGTTGTGACGCAGGCAAAGAAGAACATGTCCAACTTGAAATAGGTGAAGCGACTGGTCACAAAGGGCAGTTCGCCCAAGGTGGCACCAATAATCATGATGAGCAAAAGTGCGAGGGCCAACCAGCGCTTCTTTGTGCCCATTGGCGGTTCGTAGTCCCCCACCCGATTCACCATCCAAAAGACCTTGCTGTCGCCCCATGTTTCCTTGAAGTCAGCGGGTGCATCCACAATGAGCGTATCTTCGTGCGTCATCTTAACGCTCATGTAGTCGCCCTGGAGGATATTGCCTCCTCGACTGATGGCACGCACATGTGCTCCGTAGCGTCGATAAAAGTCAAAATCGTGAAGCGTTTTGCCCAAGCCGGGGAAACGATTGCCCAACATCACTTCATAGCGTACGGAACCCGGAGGGAAGGCTGTAATCTCCTCCATTTCATCTTCTGCCTTTCTGTGGTCGGGCAAAAGGAAACGCGAGAAGAAAATCAGGTAGATGAGTCCCACAATGGCAATGATGATGCCCACCTTGGAGAGTTCAAACATGTGCATACCATCGATGCCAAAGCGCATAAGTATGCCCTCCTCTGCACCTTCTGCCACATTCTCGGCCTCGTATTTGTATTCCTGCAGCAGCATTCCGTGTAGCACAAGGTTGGTGGTTGTACCAATCAGCGTACAGATGCCACCAATCACGGTAGCATAGCTCAAAGGGATAAGGAACTTTGTAGGAGGCAGTTTCATCTTTCGCGCCCAGTTCTTGATCATGGGAGCAAAGATGACTACCACAGGTGTATTGTTGAAGAAGGCGGATATCAGGCTGACAATGGGATAGAATCGCAAGTTTGCCTTTGTCACAGAGACATTCTCCGTGGGCAATACCTTATAGACGATGCGTTCCAATATGCCGCTCTTGCGCACTCCTTCGCTGATGAGGTAAAGTAGTGCAACCGTAATCATACCCTTGTTGGAGAAACCTCTGAGGGCCTCTTCGGGATTGATGATTCCGGCGCACAGCAGTACCACCACCGCAGTGAATAAGATGAGTCCGGGCCTTAGGCACTCGCGCATGAGTGCCATCAACATACCCAATAAAACCAGGGCAACTATTATGACCTGAATACTCATCTTTCTCTATTTCAGGGTTGAGCAAGGGGGGAAGCAATAGGATTGCTTGCCCCTTTGACTCATACCTCTTCGTTTACTTATACTCTTCCCAGCTCTTGATGGCCAAGTCCTCGGGACTGATGGTGCAGAAGGCCTGAATGAAGGCAGCTGCCAGTCGGGAGTTGGTGAGCAAGGGAATGTTCAAGTCAACGGCAGCACGACGAATCTTGTAGCCGTTGGTCAGTTCACCAGCACTGAGGTCCTTCGGAATGTTCACAACCATATCAATCTTGTGTTCATGCAGAAGTTCCAAAGCCTGTGGCTGTTGTCCCTCTTCGCTGGGCCAGTGCACGAGTGTGTTCTCGATGCCTTGTTCCGTCAAATAGCGACTGGTGCCGCCTGTGGCGTAGAGGTCGTAGCCGTGTTCGCGCAGCATGCGAGCAGCGTCGAGCATAGCAGCCTTTTCCTTGGCACCACCCGTCGAGAGCAGGATGCTCTTCTTGGGAATGCGGTGACCTACGGAAAGCATAGCCTTCATCAGTGCGCAGTTGCTGTCGTCGCCCAAGCAGCCAACTTCACCAGTACTGCTCATGTCCACACCCAAGACTGGGTCGGCCTTCTGCAAGCGGTTGAACGAGAACTGACTGGCCTTGATGCCCACATAGTCGAAGTCGAAGAAACTCTTGTGCAGCTTCTCAACGGGCAAGCCTAACATCACGCGAGTTGCCATTTCGATGAGGTTCACCTTCAGCACCTTCGAAACGAAGGGGAAGGAACGCGAAGCACGGAGGTTACACTCGATGACCTTGATTTCGTTGTCGCGAGCCAGATACTGAATGTTGAAGGGACCAGAGATGTTCAGTTCCTGAGCAATGCGAGCCGAAATCTTCTTGATGCGGCGCACGGTCTCGACATACAGTTTCTGAGCAGGGAACTGAATGGTGTCGTCACCCGAGTGCACACCGGCAAACTCGATATGTTCGGAGATTGCGTAGGCAATGATTTCGCCGTTGCGGGCAACAGCATCCATCTCCACCTCCTTGGTGTTCTGCATAAACTTGCTGATGACCACAGGATGCTTCTTCGATACGTTGGCGGCCAGTTTCAGGAAGCGTTCCAACTCCTCCTGGTTCGAGCAAACATTCATCGCAGCACCCGAAAGCACATAGCTGGGACGAACCAACACGGGGAAGCCCACCTTGCTGATGAACTTGTTCACGTCCTTCATCGTCGTCAGCGCGCTCCATTCGGGCTGGTCCACACCGATGCGGTTCAGCATAGCCGAGAATTTCTCGCGGTCTTCGGCGTTGTCGATGAACTTCGCCTGCGTTCCCAAGATGGGCACCTTCTGAGCATCGAGCTTCATCGCCAGGTTGTTTGGAATCTGTCCACCCGTCGAAACTACCACACCTCTCGGGGTCTCCAAGTCCACAACATCCATCACTCTTTCGAAGGTCAACTCATCGAAATAGAGGCGGTCACACATATCGTAGTCGGTGGATACTGTCTCGGGGTTATAGTTAATCATGATGGAGCGATAGCCTTCCTTGCGGATGGTGTTAAGTGCCTGAACTCCACACCAGTCGAACTCAACTGATGAACCAATCCTATAAGCGCCGCTACCCAACACAACCACACTCTTCTGGTCGTTTTCGAATTGGATGTCGCTGCCTACTCCAGCATAGGTCAGATACAGATAATTGGTCTGTGCGGGATATTCTGCCGCAAGGGTGTCTATCTGCTTCACGACGGGAAGAATGCCCAGCTTCTGACGCAGTTTGCGAACCGCAATTACGGCTTCGTCCATATCCATCGAATTCTCCAAACCGATGGCCCTTCCTATCTGGAAGTCCGAGAAACCGTAAACCTTCGCCGCACGAAGCAGTTCGCCCGACAGATTGTCCAATCCCTTGCAAGCATGCAGTTGGTTGCCAATCTCGCGAATGTGCTGCAACTTATAGAGGAACCAACGGTCAATCTTCGTCAGGTCGTGAATTTGTTTTATTGTGTATCCTTGACGTAGGGCTTTGGAAATGATGAAGATACGCTTGTCGGTAGGTTCACGAAGGGCGCTGTTGATGTCCTTGATTTCCAACTCCTTGTTCTCCACGAATCCGTGCATCCCCTGCCCTATCATGCGCAAACCCTTCTGGATTGCCTCCTCGAAGGTGCGTCCGATGGCCATCACTTCGCCCACCGACTTCATCGAAGAACCCAACTCGCGGTCCACCCCGCGGAACTTACCCAAGTCCCAACGCGGAATCTTGCACACTACATAGTCGAGTGCGGGTTCGAAGAAGGCCGTTGTGGTCTTCGTGACCGAGTTCTTCAGTTCAAACAGGCCGTAGCCCAAACCCAGTTTTGCGGCCACGAAGGCAAGCGGATAGCCTGTAGCCTTACTTGCTAAAGCCGAAGAGCGGCTCAGACGGGCGTTGACCTCAATCACGCGATAATCCTCGCTCTCGGGGTCAAAGGCATATTGTACGTTACACTCACCCACGATGCCAATGTGGCGTATAATCTTGATGGAGAGTGCACGCAGCTTGTGATATTCGCTATTCGTAAGCGTCTGCGAGGGAGCCACAACGATGATCTCACCCGTGTGGATGCCCAGCGGGTCGAAGTTCTCCATGTTGCAGACGGTGATGCAGTTGTCATATCTATCGCGAACCACCTCATACTCAATCTCTTTCCAACCCTTCAGGCTCTTTTCTACCAGCACCTGGGGCGAGAACGAGAATGCCTTCTCGGCCAGTTTGTTCAGTTCTTCCTCATTGTCGCAGAAGCCCGAACCCAAGCCGCCCAGCGCATAAGCAGCACGCAGGATGACGGGATAACCCAGTTCGCGCGCAGCCTGACGAGCCATTTCTATGTTCTCGCAAGCCTGACTCTTGATGGTCTTCACGCCAATCTCGTCCAGCCTTTCCACAAATAGTTCGCGGTCTTCCGTATCGATGATGGCCTGAACGGGAGTTCCCAGCACCTTCACACCATATTTCTCCAGGATGCCGTTCTTGTAGAGCTGTACGCCGCAGTTCAGCGCCGTTTGTCCACCAAAGGCGAGCAGAATGCCCTGCGGACGCTCCTTCTCTATCACGCGCTCCACGAAATACGGAGTCACAGGCAGGAAGTAGATGTGGTCAGCCACACCCTCCGATGTCTGCACGGTGGCGATGTTGGGGTTGATGAGCACAGTCTCGATGCCCTCTTCCTTGAGGGCTTTCAATGCTTGCGAACCGCTATAGTCAAATTCGCCTGCCTCACCTATCTTCAGGGCACCCGAACCCAGCAGCAACACCTTCTTTGGGAGCTTTGCGGGCTCCAGTTTCTGAGGCACAAGGTTCAGGATGTTCTCCTTTTGCTCCTTACGTAGTACGGCGGCAAACTCGTCAAACAGGAACTCTGTGTCCAGCGGACCGCTACTTGCTTCGGGGTGGAACTGAGCCGAGAACCAGGGGAAATGCTTGTGACGAATACCCTCGTTCGACTCGTCGTTCATGTTCACGAACAGCGGTTCCCAACCTGCCTCCAGCGTTGTCGTATCTACGGCGTAACCGTGATTCTGGCTGGTGATGTAGCATTTGTCCGTACCCACGAGCCTTACGGGCTGGTTGTGACTACGATGTCCGTATTTCAGTTTGTATATCTTGGCGCCAGCAGCCTTTGCCAGCAGTTGGTTACCCATGCAGATACCCATCAGCGGACGAACCTCCTCGCCCTTCTTCGCCTTCTCTTCCTCGCCCCTCAGGAACTTGCGGATGTGCTCAACGGCAGCCTCGCACTTATCGGGGTCACCAGGACCATTCGCCAAGAACAACCCATCGAACTCCAGTTCGTTGAAGTCATAATCCCAGGGAACTCTCACAACCTCCACTCCCCGCTTTATCAAACAGCGAATGATGTTCTCCTTCACGCCGCAGTCAACCAGCACCACTTTGGGTGAAGGGTGAAGGGTAAAGGATGAAGGGTTATCGTTAGGGTTAGGGTTAGCGTTATAGGTTATCGTTTCTTTGCAACTCACCTTCTCCACCCAATTCACATCGCCGTAGTTTTCGTTGCTCCCCTTCTCTTCGGGCATATCGTCGAACAGGATTTTGCCCATCATCACACCATGTTCCCTCAACACCTTCGTCAGTTCTCGCGTGTCGATTCCCGTGATGCCGGGCACCTTCTCGCGCTTCAACCATTCGGCAAGCGTCTCCTTACCGTTCCAATGACTATACTCGGGACTGTAGTCGCACACCACAAGCGCCCTTGCGTGTATGCGGTCGCTCTCCATGAAGGTGGTCAATCCGTTCTCCTCCGTCTGCTGCGAGGGAACTCCGTAGTTGCCCACCAGCGGATAGGTCAACACCATGATTTGTCCTGCATACGAGGGGTCAGTCAAGCTTTCTGGGTAGCCCATCATGGCTGTGTTGAAGACCACCTCGCCAGCCACAGGGCTTTCATATCCGAAGGATGTTCCGTGGAACTTGGTTCCATCATCCAACAACAATGTTACTTTTCTCATATAACCTTATTATAGATGTTTTCGTAATAGTCAATGTAGGCTTTCAGCACCAAGCGCACGCCGCCCGGTGTGGGATAGTCGCCCGTGAAATACCAGTCGCCTGGATATTTGGGGCAGGCTTTGTGCAGTCCCTCCACACTCTGGAACACAATCTCGATGGGAGTCGTCACTCCGTCGGGGCGCAACATCTCCACCATCTTGTGGCTGATTTGCTCGTCGGTAAACGATTCGTAGATGCGCTTCACGCAGTTGGTCATCTCGCCAACGGGGCGCTTCAGCTGTTCCTTTGCCTCGATGTACACATCGTCGATGACACTCCATCGGCCGCCGTCAATCAGCAATTCCACCGCAGCGCGGAAGGCTGCAAACTCCTCCATGCGGGCCATGTCGATGCCGTAGTAGTCGGGGAATCGCACCTGTGGCGATGAGCTCACCAGCACTATCTTCTTCGGGTGCAGGCGATCCAGAATCTTGATGATGCTCTCGCGCAGCGTGGTGCCTCGCACGATGCTGTCGTCGATAATCACCAGATTGTCGGTGAAGGGCTCCAGCGAGTTGTAAGTGATATCATAGACGTGGGCGGCCAAGTCGTTTCGGGTGGCGCCCTCCGTGATGAAGGTTCTCAGTTTGATGTCCTTCCAAGCCACCTTTTCCGAACGGATGTATTGGCTCAGAATCTGCTTGATTTCCTCCTCCGTAGGCTGGTGGTCGCGCGTCAGCGCATACAGTTCGCTCACCTTCTGCCTGTTCAGCGCCTTCTTGAATCCGCGCAGCATGCCGTAGAAGGCCACCTCTGCCGTGTTGGGAATGAACGAGAACACTGTGTGCGCCACATCGCCGCCAATGGCCTCCGTGATGCGCTCCGTCAGCTGTTCGCCCAGGTTCTTGCGCTCCTCGTAGATGTCGGCATCAGAGCCGCGACTGAAGTAGATGCGCTCGAACGAGCAAGCCTTGTCGGCCTTCTTCTCCATAATCTGCGTCAGCGCCACCTCGCCGTTTCTCCTCACCGTCAGCGACTGTCCTGGCAGCAACTCGTGCACCTGACTCGTCTCCACGCCGAAGGCAGTCTGAATCACGGGCCTTTCCGAAGTCAGCACCACCACCTCGTCGTCTTCGTACCACCACGCCGGGCGAATGCCCCAAGGGTCTCTCACCACAAACATCTCGCCGCTGCCCGTCATTCCGCAAATCACGAAACCGCCGTCCCACAGGGGCATAGCAGTGCGCAGGATGTTGTTGACATCTATCTCTCGTTCAATGTATTCCGTAATCTGAGTCCCCTCAAGTCCGCTCTCATAGGCAGCCTTGAAGAGGCGTTCGCTCTCGCGGTCCAGTCGGTGGCCCAACTGTTCCAGCAGGATGTAAGTGTCTGCTCCTGCACGCGGATGCTGACCCTTCGAGGCAATGTCCTGAATGATTTCATCCACATTCGTCAGGTTGAAGTTGCCGCACAGACACAGGTTCTTGGCCCTCCAGTTGTTGCGGCGCAGGAAGGGGTGCACATACTGCAGCGATCTGCGTCCCGTAGTCGAGTAGCGCAGATGACCCATATAGATGTTGCCCGCAAACGGAGCACTCTTGCCGCCATTCAGCTTCGCCCCCTCGTTATATTGGCCATAAGCCTTGCCGAAAATCTCCGAAATGGCACCGCTGCCCATAGCCCTCTCTCTCCACATATACTCCTCTCCCACTTCAGCCTCAATGCGCATACAGGCCAGTCCGGCACCCTCTTGTCCGCGGTTGTGCTGCTTCTCCATCAGCAGATACAACTTGCGCAAACCGTAGGTCCACGACCCATACTTGCGTTCGTAATACTCCAGGGGCTTCTTCAGGCGAATCATCGCCACGCCACATTCATGCTTCAAGGGTTCCATCTACTCTATTTATTAAATGCACAATGCACAATGCACAATTATAGTTTTACTCTTTGCAAAGATACGAATAAAAATCCAAGTACCCAAAATCCGCGCAACATTTCCAATTATGAAAAGCCCCAACGACCACGAGGGGCATTGGGGCTAATTCATTATATCAAATTAGATAAATAGACTTTCATTCCATAGTGACTGCAAGTCCACGAAGGGGCTCCCCCCGTGAGGCAGCAACTGCCGCAGACCACATGTTCGTACCTTTTTACCATAATACCTTTTCAGTTTTCGGCTGCAAAAGTACAAATAACTTTTCACATACACAAACATCTAAAGCAAAAAAAAGTTGCAACACCCTCATCCTCCGTTCTGCTCATTTTTCTAAATGCTCATTTTCCTTAATGCATAATGCAGAATGCAGAATTTAACGGTTATTGTTTACCGTTTCTCCAAGTATTTGCCGATAAGGGCACCAGCAATATAACCTATAGCTGTACCGATAGCAGAATAAATAGCTGACTTACCAATGATTGCACCCAAGACAGCACCACCAACTGTGAGACATAAACCAAGTGTCCATGACTTCATGTTCTTCATCTTTTCACTTTTCACTTTTCACTTAACCCTATGGGTTATTGTTTCCTCACCGGTCGCACGGGCACGCCAAAATAACGTCTCTCACCAGCATAGCGAACAATTGGATGGGTCTCAGTACCACACAGTACAAAGCCATACATGTTGCTTGAGTCCTGTGAACCAGCCGTGCTTCTTGTCCAGAAATAGAACCGGTCTTGGTCCTTGTGCGTATCAGGGGAGGTAATGGAGGTGAATGATTCGTAATACCCTGATGCGGGAAAGAAGACGCTATTGCCCTCGTAGCCCTGCACGATGCTCGTCACCAGCGTACCCTGCACACCGTTGCGCGTTGTCCAAATCTTGGTGGTGTAGGTGTTGTCGTACAATTCCCAACACTGCAATTGCGTTGGCATACACCACTCTTCGCCCCAGTTCTGTGTGGCCGCGTCATCCATTGCCTCCAGCGTCCCCAAGCCGTCGGTAAACCCGTTGTAGCCATACGAGGAATCTGAGTTATACTTCGTCAGCGTGCTCTCTTCGCCCATGCAATAGAGGTATTCCGACCATGAGAAAGTTCTCTGCGAGTCATCCACATAGCCCGTTGTCTCGCCCCATGCAAAGTAGAGTCCCGTGTCCTCGGGGTTCGTTGCCCCCACGTTCCTCGTTGCCCACAGCGTACCGCTCGGCAGACCCAGGTCCACCCAGTCGCCGTTGTTCACAATCTCCGCCACAGTCAGCGTCAGCGAAGCCGTCAGGTTCGAGCCGTCGAGCGTCTGCGCCGTAATGGTGCAAGTGCCAGGAGCTACAGCCGTCACCAGTCCATCGGCCGACACCGTAGCCACGTATTTGTTAGAACTCTTCCACGCCACATTCGTGATGTCCGCCGTTGAGGGCGCGATGCTCACCGTCGGGGTCATCGTTCCATTCGTATAAAGTCTGGCAGTTGAGGGCGATATCGCCAAACCCGTTGCCGGATAGTTCACCCTACCCACCAGCGCATTAGCCAGCAAGGTTAGGTCAGCCAGCGACAAATCCCCGTCCTTGTCCACATCGTAGCGCAACGGATTCATCTCCGGCTCATTCGCTGCCGTCATCTCCGGGTCATCTGGCTCTATCACCACCTCCGTTGTGATGGGCGTATCGCTGCCAGGCAGGCAAATGGCTTTTGCCGTCTCGTTCCACACCGCCCCCTGTGGCGAGTTAATCTGCGTATTCGTCAGCGTAAAGGAGTAAAATTTATAAATCGAACCCTGTGTACCTGTAGCCCTCACCGTTGCGTTGTCTATCACCAATGGACCATGACCATTTCCTCCGTCAATGCCGTATCTTCCTGTAGCTATCACCGTGCAGTTGCGGATGGTCATCGATACAGTTTGGTTAGAGGGATCAAAACTTAAGGCACCATCACCTGCGGAAGTAAATATGCCTGTTCCGCCGCCCTCGATGGTTACTGTGGGTGAAAAGAACAATGCATCATATTTGTCCGTTGTCACCGTGTTCGTCGTACCCTCGGCCAGCACCAACGTAACGCTACCGCTCAAAGAAAACGAAGCTATACCCGGAACGCGCCCCATCGCCTGCGTAACCTCTATTTCGGCATTCGCCAGCGTCAGCGTCGCAGTTGCAGGGTCATACGTCACCGTCCCCGCTCCCGATTTCACGGCCGAGAAGCCTCCCGCTGCCGTAATGTTCTGATAGTTATCACTCGTCAGCCGCACGCCGCCAATATACACGGGGTAGTTCTCAGCCCACATCGTCGTCACGCTCACCAGCGCCAGCAACAAAGAAATAAAAAGTCTTTTTACCATTGTTATCATAGTTCTATTTTTCGGGTGCAAATTTACAAATATATTTGTTCATAGCAAACATCTAAAGCAGAAAAAAGCTGCAACTCCCTCATCCTCCGTTCTGCATTTAGAAAAATGAGCAAGGTGTAGCGGTTTGATTTACTTGCACATTCCTTTTACAGGTAAAAATCTTTGGCAAGGAGGTTGTAGGCTGCAGTGCGGGAGCCATCGGGAAGCTGAAGCAC
>JAEEGL011789517.1_pt1 | contig 22396 bp, 21 predicted proteins | sample 9134231 | NCBI WGS metagenome assembly JAEEGL01 (sample SAMN16246548, study PRJNA631951) | gut metagenome | biome: gut microbiome; feature: rumen; material: fiber-attached | host: Bos | place: Iran: Karaj | collected 2018-10
AGCTGACGGCTTACACGGATGAGCTTGTTGATAGTCTCAACCATGTGAACAGGAATACGGATTGTTCTGGCCTGATCGGCAATAGCTCTTGTGATGGCCTGTCTGATCCACCATGTAGCATAAGTTGAGAACTTGAATCCCTTACGGAAATCGAACTTCTCTACAGCCTTGATAAGACCAAGGTTTCCCTCCTGAATAAGGTCAAGGAACAGCATTCCTCTTCCTACGTATCTCTTGGCAATACTTACTACAAGACGAAGGTTTGCCTCAGCAAGACGCTTCTTGGCCTCATTTCCTTCATATATAATAGCGTTAAGCTCTTTCTTCTTGGCCTCTGAGAGCTTGTTCTTGTCCTTGTCCTCTTCAAGCTTCTTCTCAGCCTCAAGACCTGCTTCCATGGCCTTAGCAAGGTCAATCTCCTGATCAGCGGTAAGAAGCGGAACCTTACCGATTTCCTTGAGGTACATTCTTACAGGATCTTCGATGCTGATTCCATCAGGAACTGACAGGTCGATATTCTCCATATCAACCTCATCCTCATCTGTAAGGAGCATGTCATCATCATCAGGAATATCATCATCTATATCCTCAGATACTCTAAGGACATCAATGCCTGAGTTCTCAAGAACTTCCAGAACATTGTCAAACTGCTCTTCATTTAAGTTAAGTTCAGCAAAGAAGTCACTGATCTCGGCATACTCAAGAACATTCTTCTTTTTCTTGGCAAGAGCAAGGATATCCTTAACTCTCTGGGCAAAGAGCTCCTTGGTTGCCTCGTCCAGTTCTCCGTCAGCTGCAGGTGCCGGACCTTCCTCTGCCTTAGCGGCCTTCTTGGAAGTCTTCTTTGATGCCTTCTTAGGCTCTACTGCCTCTTCTTCAGGCTCTTCTACCTTTTCAGCTGCCTTTCTCCCCCTTTTCTTTGGAGCTTCTTCCTCTACTACTTCAGCCTCTGCCGCAGCTTTCTTAGAAGTCTTCTTTACAGGCTCCTTGGCCTCTTTTTTCTCAGGTTCCATCTCCTTGACAGCTTCTTTAACAGCCTTCTTGGTAGTTTTCTTTGTTTCCTTAACTTCTTCCTCTGCTGCAGCTTTCTTAGTAGTCTTATTTGCAGGCTCTTTCTTCTCTGCTGCTTTTTTTTCTGTGTCCTTTGTTGCTTTCTTGGTTTCTTTTGCAGCTGCTGTGTCCTTGGCCTTAGCAGCCTTTTTCAGCTCTTTTTCTTCAGTTGCCTTCTTTGCAGTAGTTTCCTTCTTTGCCATGTTTTATTTTCCTTTTCTATTATTATCTGTTATTTGTCAGTCATCCGGAGAAATATCTGCGTGGGCCAATTTCTCCAGCTCTTTCTTGCCCTGTATCGTCACCATTAGGAAATTAGGATCGTCAGGCTTAAGTTCTTTCTTGTGCCGTTCGTATCCGGCCTGTTTGACACCCACTATAATGTCCCTGAAGGCCTTCTTCCTCTGTTCCCTGGTCTCAATATCAATGAGATTGGTGTTGAACATCTCAGCAACCTTGCTGTGCTCATCCTCGTCCGTGAAATGATCCAGAATTGCTGCGGGTGAAAAATTCCCGTTCTCCAGTCCCGTAAACAGCTCTACAGCCACGTTCCGGTACAGATCATCACTGAAATCTTCAGGTGAGACATAACTTCTGACCTTTGGATAAATCTCAGGCTCATCAGTCAGCCATGTAAGGAGAAGTCGTTGATTCTTGTGGGCGACCTCCTCCGGCGTCTTCTTCTCTATTTTTCCTGATTTAGGTCGTTCGGCCGGTCTCACACCGCCGCTCTTGGCTGCATAAGTCGCAACCAGCTTTCTAAGATCATCGATAGCTATATTGTACTTGGCAGCAACAGCCTCTATGTAGTTCTCCCTCTCCAGTGCCTCTTCAAACTCACAAAGCTTCATAGCAAGCTTCCTGTGGAACTCTGTCTTGGATTCGGGATCCGACATGTTGTGCTGACCTTCCATGACTCGAACTTCGAAAAAGAAGGTATTCTCGGCGTTTCTGATTCGCTGCTCAAAGGCCTCTTTACCCTCATTCTTGATGAATTCATCGGGATCCTTGTAGGGCCTGAGATCCAGCACCTTGCCCTTAAGGCCTGCCTCCCTCAGAATACCGATTCCTCGAAGCGCCGCTTTGGTTCCGGCTTCATCACTGTCATAGGAAAGAATGACTTCATCAGTATATCTCTTAAGAATAAGTGCCTGGCCTGCGGTAAAGGCTGTTCCCAGGGAAGCCACAGCCATATTAAAGCCCGCCTGATGCATGGCTATGACGTCCATATAACCCTCGCAGATTATCATGTAGCCAGCCCTTGAATTCTTGGCATAATTAAGTCCGAAAAGATTGCGGCTCTTATCGAAGATCATGGTCTCCGGCGAGTTCAAATATTTGGGTTTACCGTCTCCCAAAACTCTTCCGCCAAAGCCGATAACCTTCTGGGATGCATCCTGAATGGGGAACATAACCCTATTCCAGAACTTGTCATGGGTTCCGTACTTGTCATCATGGGATGCAAGCCCCGCCTCAATTATCTGGCTGTCGGTGTAGCCTTTGCTCTTAAGGTGTTTGACCAGGTCATCACTGGTGACATTGGCAAATCCTAGACCAAAATGCTGCATCGTCTCATCTGTAAGCTTTCTGTCCCTGAAGTATTCAAGGCCCTTTTGGCCTGCGGGACTTCTAAGCTGATAGTAGTAGTATCTGGCAGCCTCTTTGTTGATATCAAGAAGGATCTGCCTCTTATCTCTCTGCGCCTTCGCAGCAGGGGAATCATCCTCATCGGGAAGCTTAATTCCGGCTCTCTCCGCCAATTGCTTCACCGCCTCCTGGAAGGTCAGGTTGTCATATTTCATCAAAAAAGTAATTACGTTGCCACCGGCTCCGCAGCCAAAGCAATAGTACATCTGCTTGTGGGCTGATACGGAAAAAGAACCGGATTTCTCATTGTGGAATGGGCACAGGCCAAAGTAATTGGCCCCCTTCTTCTGAAGATGAACATATTGTCCAACCACATCCACAATATCGTTGCGCGAGCGAACTTCTTCGATGATCTCGTCTGAATATCGCAAGCTTGTGTTCTCCCCTTTTACTAGTTTATGTTTTGTATGATATACGGATTGCTCCACTAACGCTTTCGCATTCCTACATCATAAAACGTTCCAACTTCTCGGAATATAAACTTCCTCAAATACAGCCACTGCGTAGCGATCAGTCATGGAGCTGACATAATCACAGACTGCTCTCTCCTTCTCCGTCCCCTTATCCATCATCCTCTTGAGATAATCAGGGAGCTTGTCTATGTGATCCACATAATAATGGTATAGGATCTTGATCATATCCTCGACCTTGCCCTCCTGGCTCTTGGCGATTGGATTAGTATAAACTCTCTCAAACATGAACTTGCGAAGCTTATGGAAAGCCGCGTCAACTTCCGGTGACATCTTGATATCATCCTGGTCCATGCTGTTGGAGATAATATCGTGTATAAAGCTGTCTATCCACTCTCTGTTGGTATTGCCGATAACCTTGGCAAGTTCCCTTGGCACATCGCTCTCCACAAGGATTCCACCCCTCAAGGCATCATCCATATCGTGGTGCATATATGCAATCTTGTCGGAAAGTCTTACAACTCTTCCCTCTAAAGTGGCAGCCCTAAGCTCCATCTCGTGATTGATAATGCCATCTCTCACTTCCCAGGTAAGATTGAGGCCATTACCGTAATTCTCAAGGCACTCTACAATTCTAAGGCTCTGCTCATTGTGTCTGAAACCAAATGGACTGACCTCATTGAGCGCCCTCTCTCCCGCATGTCCAAAGGGCGTATGCCCAAGGTCATGTCCAAGAGCTATTGCCTCAGCCAGATCCTCGTTGAGCCTAAGGGCCTTGGCTATGGTTCTGGCGTTCTGTGAAACCTCCAGAGTATGAGTCATACGTGTTCTGTAATGATCTCCATCCGGGGATAAAAAGACCTGAGTCTTATCCTTAAGTCTTCTGAAGGACTTGGAGTACAATATCCTGTCTCTGTCTCTCTGAAAGCAGGGTCTGATGTCGCAGGGAGTCTCTTCCCTCTCTCTTCCCCTGGAATTCATACTGAGAGTCGCATATTTACTTAAAATCTGCGATTCTCTCTCTTCTAGCTGTTCTCTGATCTTCATCTTTTTCTCCTCATTAGTCAGACAAAAATGCTAATCGCTAGATAAATTTGGTAAAAAAAACTCCACATCTGATAATATTCGACGTGGAGTTCCAAAATCCTTTTTTTAATTGTGAAAATTTTTTGAACAATTATAAATATTTGTTATTCCGTTATTTGGTCCACTCGGAAACCCTGGATTCATACTGCTGATTGATCCAGGCAACCGCTGCCTCAAGCCCCTCCTGGGACACCTCAAAATTCTCCGAGGTCATAAGGCTTTTGTCCGTGGCTCCATATGAATAAGGCTCGGGCCATACAGTAGCCATCAGTGTTGCAGGTTCTCTTTTGTCAGGAGGAACGAACTTGACGTTTTCAAGGGGTTCTCTCGCCAATCGATAGCGCATTCCCTTGTAACTGCCAAAAAACGCCTCTCCATATTCATAATGCATCAGATTAAAAAAAGTACTAAGTTCAATTGCCATGTTAAAACTCTATCTTACCTGTCTCGCTGTGGTTAACAACGTAATATGCCGCATTGTCGCTGGGCTTGATATAAACCTGAATTTCCTTGATGTCAGTAAGCTTATTGCCCTTATTTACGTAGTCCTCTTTGGCTCTGTCCATGATATCAGTGGTTCTGACCTCATGCTGGCTGTACTGCACATAGATTTCCTCTTTGCAGGTAACCTTTGCAGCCCTCTGAGAAATACCGCCGCTGACCGTCTTGGCAGCTTGGGTAGCCTTCTTGGTTACGGGAGCCGCTTTTTCTTTTACCATGTTAAGCACAGGCTCTGCCTTATCAAGCAGATCCTGGGCCACGGGAGTTGCTTTGCTCTTAATATCATCCACAACAGGAGTTGCCTTGCTCCTTAAATCGTCCATTACAGGAACTGCCTTGTTTCTAAGGTCATCCACCATGGGCTCCACCTTGTCAATGTAAGGCTGCGCTGCGTCTGTAACGTCTTTTGCAATCTTCTTAAGTGTGTCTTCCGGTTTAAAATCCATAGCTTATCTCCTCCCTTACATCAATTGAATCTGCCAAAGAAGTTGGATATTGGTCCTACTGCCCCCTGCAGATCTGTAATAGCCTTGTTCAGGCCCTCGAAATCAATCTCTGAGATCTGTCTGACAGCATTTGTAAGCTCTTCTGCATTGTCATCCACAAGCTTGTTCAGATTCTCACTGGCTTTGATCAGTCCATCAGTCATGTCATCAACCTGAGCCAGCGAATCCTGCGCCTTGAGTGCAACGTTGTTGATATGATTTAAGGTAGTCTCCACCTGAGGCACTACCCTGATCACAGCAAACACTACCGCAAGTGTCACAACTACCATACAAACAGCTGAGATTCTCTGGAAAAAGAGCTGCTTTCTGGCGATTTTCAGCAACTCATCCTGAGGTGCCTGTGCTGTCTCGACTTCTTTTACCTGCTCTGTACCTGTCTCACTCATATTGATCCCCCCGGCAATACTGCCACTTTTTATAGTGATTGTACCACAAAAGCATCAGCTCTTCATCATAGCTATGAATTCGTCCTTAATGTCAGCGAACTGCTCGTTCACGAGACCAAAGTCTTTTTCCTTGTAGTTCCAAAGGGCATTTCCAATGCCATATTTCCTAAATACAGTGTGAATATCACGAAGCCATCTGATCTTGCCGTGATTCTCCGCAAGGTCGATAACGCCGTATTCGCCGCAATAAAGCGGAATATCGTCTTCCTTGGATTTCTCTAAAGCAGGCTTAAAGATTGCCTCAAAGAAATCAGGTCCCAGCTTATCAACCGGCACCTTGAAGATTGCTCCGCCAAGATCCGGATCTATAACTTTACTTCTTTCCTTATAAGTAGCCATATCAGCCGGATAATCAATCCTGAAGTCAGATGGCATCTGCTCTACCCAGTATGCTCCCTGATGTGTGAATGGGAACGGCTCGTAGCAGTGGAAGTTGTAAACCACCTTGTCATCCTTAGGTAGCTTGATAAGAGGAACTGTCATTACGCTGTTGTAACATACACCACCGCAAACAATCCATGTCTCCTTGCTGTATTCGCGGATAAGCGCGATGAAACGGGCAAGAATGTCATTCCAGGCATCAGCCACGCTCTCAAGAACAACCTCGTTCAAAGGCTCAAAAGCTACTGTCTCAGGATACTGCCCGAAGCGCTTTGCAATCTCTCTCCAAAGGTTCATGAAACGGCTCTGAAGCTCGTCATCGTAAAAGAACTTTGAACGATCCATATCTTTCTTGAGCGGGTCAAAAGAATAGCCATAACACTCATGAAGGTCTATGAGCATGTGAAGGCCGTACTTCTTGCACCAGTCAAGGCAGCTCTGAAGATAGCCGAAACCATTCTCCTTGATGTTTCCTTCCTCGTCCTCAAGAACGTTGTAATCTACAGGAACTCTCACATGGTCAAAGCCAAGACTTGCAATGTACTCGATATCCTTCTCTGTGATGAAAGTATCGAAATGTTCGATGCTGTATTTGTCAAACTGAGAAATCCAGCCTCCAAGATTAACGCCCTTCTGAAACCCTTCAAATTTCTTCATATAAATCCTCCTATCAGGCTAACGCCCTATCATTTCTTAATTATATATCAAAACTACGTTAAATTGTTATTTAAAAGCCAGCTGCGCGAAGTTATAAAATCCAAGATACCAGATGTGGAAGTCATGGGCTCCCGGAAGTTCCTGCCACATGAAGTTCTCACCGTCAGTGAACTTGTCGGACAGTGCAGGCAGTGTCTTGGCTGCAGCGGATGCACTTGGATAAGCAACTCTGTCTTCGGTTCCGCATATATTATAGAAATACTTAATGTCGTATTCGCTGTCTTTTAGAATACTGGCTGTCTTTGAAGCAATATTACTTGTAGGAGCTGCAGAAAAAGCTCCAAAGTATGCGAAAAGATCTGTGCACTCATCAAGGCCTATATTGATAGTCTGCATTCCGCCCATGGACAAACCTGCAATGGCACGGTGCTCTCTTGTGGCTGACATGTCATATCCGTTCTCATCGTAATCGGCATAGGTGCTGTAATGGGACTCCATATATGGAATAAGGTCGTTTCTCAGTTCTTTTCCGAAAAGATAGAAAGCGTCCATCATAGAGCCCTCTCTGTCTTCGCTTCCGCCGGCTCTGCCATTTGGTGTAACAACGATGAAACCGTCGATATCACCGTAATAAGCAAGGTTATCCATTATGGTCTTAACCCTTGAGGTGCTCTTGTTCATGCCCCATTCGTCCTCATTGCCGCCGATACCGTGAAGAAGATAAAGAACGTTGTACTTCTTGTCCTCACTGTAGTCAGCCGGAAGATAAACGTTGGCCTCCTTGGTGATCTCCGGCTCGTCATCAGCTGTGTAGTCGTGAGCAGTATAGGTTATGCGCTCGATGGTTCCTGCCTCATCCACACGCAGGTTTGTGTACTTGGGTGGTACATGCTCGGAGATCTCCGCGGTGGGCTCCCTGTCTGAAGTCTCCTCCTCTGATGATTCCTGTGTTGCCTCCTCGGTATATGACTGCTCCTGAGCAATCGCCTCAGCTATTCCATCCGCCTGTGCGGTCTCGTTTGCATCAGGTGTTTCTTCTGCAGCGTTTGTTTCTGCAGTCTCTGTTGTCTCAGCCACAGTATCTGCCGCAACCTCATTTGCCTGGGCATTTCCACAGGCTGTAAGTGTAATTGTCATTAGTAAAATTCCCCACAATAATTTTTTTCTCATATCAGTTAACTCCTTCCGGAAACAATTATCATACGTAAGGCTCCGAAAATCTAGAGAATAAGCCAACTTTGGCAATATGTAAGCAAAACTTCGCAAAATGTGTTAAAATGCTATGGGGAAATTTTTTGGTGGAAACACAAATCAAATGAGTGGTATGAGAAAAAGATATGAAAACGAATTACAAAGCAGTTATTTTTGATATGGATGGGACTCTTCTTAATTCAATAGAAGATCTCACGGACTCAATTAATTATATACTTGGCAAGCACAAGCTCCCTGCCAAGACTGTCAACGAAGTCAAGCACATGGTGGGAAGCGGCGCATCCAAGCTTGTTGAAAGGGCTATTCCGCTTGGTAAGGATAATCCTAAATTCCAGACAATTCTTGAGGATTATAAGGAATACTATTTTGATCATTGTAACATCAAGACCGGACCTTACAACAATATTCCCGAGCTTTTGAAAGAGCTAAAAAATCGAGGCTACAAGATGGCAATCGTTTCAAATAAGCCCATGAATGCCACTTTGGAGCTCAAAAACCAGTACTTTGACGACTACATTGATGTAGCAGTCGGTGTAACTGACAGTTTAAAGAGAAAGCCCGCTCCCGACGAGTGCATAGCAGCCATGGAGGAAATGGGTGTAAATAAAGAGGAATGCATCTACGTTGGCGATTCAGACGTGGATCACCTTACAGCCGCCAACTCAGGGCTTCCATGTATCTCCTGCCTCTGGGGCTTTAGAACCAAGGATGAGCTTCTTGCAGCCGGTGCAGAGAACAATTACTTTGTAGAGGATCCGCTTGAGATTCTTGATATTGTCTAAATCGGCAGAATGCGCGGCATTTTACCGGACGGTCGCATATCGAAAAAAAGTTTAAAAAAAGTTGTTGACGTTTTCTTTATAAATTGGTATCTTATATAAGTCGTCAGTAATACTGATGATGGTTTGCGGAAGTGTCGGAATTGGCAGACGAGCAAGACTAAGGATCTTGTGATGCTTACATCGTGTGGGTTCAAGTCCCATCTTCCGCACGAAATAAAAGGATCAACTCGAAAGAGTTGGTCCTTTTTGTTTTGTGCGGAAGATGGGGCTTGAACCCGGCCCCGCACAACTCTCATGTATCACTCCACGTTCTTGAGTGCTTCGCTCATAGGTATCCGTCCGATTCTCCAATACTCTATTACCGCCACTACTGCGTAGGTAATCACTCCCATGAGGAACATCTTTACGTAAGCTGACGGATCAAGCCAGATTACCATCCATCCGCTCATCATCTTTTTGAGCATAACCCTGAATATCCATACCATCACATAGGACAATATCGGATAAGAAATCAGAAGCGATATCACAACAACTGCTGCTGTAGGAACGATGTACAAGGCCGATATCTCCCTCTTGGAATAGCCCAAAATCTTGGCCATGGAAATTGACTGAACATTCCTCTCGATGATCAGCTTAGACAAAAGATATATCAGCACTATGAACATTACCACTGAAAAGGCATCAACCATGTACATCAGGCTTCCCATGGAAATCATGAGCTGCCTGGACACCCTGGTCAGAGACTCCTCGTCGACAGTTGTCCCGATGTACTTTCCTTCTATATCAGTAATCTCCGTATCAGAGAAATACCCGGAAAAAAATTCTTCGTCAAGACCCAGTATTTCATTAAGGTGCTTCTGACTCATGAATACCGCTATTCCGCCGTCATAGTCATAAATCCCTGTGATTTTAAAGCCATAATACTTGTCTTCGTAGGGTTCTTTAAGGGTTATGACATCTCCCTTTTTCAGGTTGTATTTATCTGCATATGACGAAGAAACCAGCACAGTCTTCTCGTCAAATTCAGCGTGAATATATCTGCTGTCTTCATGTATTCCGTACAAGGCCACATCTTCAACACGACTGCCGCCATCTCCAATGGTCTTAAGGCTGTAGGCAGAAAGCTTTTCAGCATCAGGATTATTGGTGGTAATCTTGCTCTGTAAAAAGACATAGGAAAAAGCCGCTGACAGCTCGTCATCACTGTCTATGGCTCCTGCCGGTATCTGCAGCATATAGGTATGCTTTGCCAGCATGGTCTCTGTTACTATTCCCTGATAATGTTCAAGGATTGGCGGGAGCATCATACCAAAGAATAACAGCACATTTGCAAAGAAAAGTCCTGCAAAAAGAATTATGTAGCTGCTCTTATTCTGGATAAGTATTCTGATCCTGAAGCGACTAAAGAACTTGATTCGCTTGCTGAGCTTTACGGCTGACTTCTGCTTCTTGGCTGAGAGATCTCTTTTTATAAGCTTTAAAGGGCTCAGCGCCAGCTTTTTTCTCAAAATAAAATATGTAATTACCAGCATTATCAGCGTAGGAATTATTGTAGTCTTTAAAAAAGCTTCCGCATTCCAGATAGTTACATAGGTTGGAAGGGAGTAACTGCCATAGTACAGAGCTGCGCAGGCATCCTTAAAAAAGGTGTAGCCCAAAATATTTCCGATTATCGCTGCAATCAACGTTACGATCAGTGGCATGGTCATATAGTGGCGAACCAGCTCATTTATTGTGTATCCTGAAGCCCGCAGAGTGCCTATTACATTGGCTTCCTTGTGAATGGTATTATTAATGGTAACGCCAAATACAAATGCAACAATGATGATTATTATGTACAGAAGAACTTCCACCATAGCCTTATCGCCCCCAAGGTCAGTTCCTGTGAAGGTGATGGATTGGTTCAGATATCTTGGAACAAAGTTCTCCAGAGTGATCTTTTTCGAAATGGTCTCCATAAAGTCATCAGAGATTTCTTTTTCCTCTTCTTCCGAAGAAGGAGCCTTGTCATAGCGCCATGCATAGTTATAACGAACATCATTGTCATCATATTCCTCGAACTGCTTCTTGGATACAACGGCAACTCCGAAGGCCGATGAATCAAACATCATGTCATTGTTATTGTAAAAAAGTGCGCTGTAATCGGAGAGAGCCACGAGTCCGACGATACTGTAATCATTGCCCTCTGATATGAGTGTGTCCCCAACACTCAGATTATTGTTATCAGCGTACATTCTGTCTATTGCAATCTCATTAGCTTCCTCAGGCAGCCTTCCTTCCATAACACAGGCCTTATCTATTTCTTCTCTGTTTGCAAATATCCTGAGTGTTGTGCCATTGTCAAACCCCTTTTCCACATAGAAATTCTCATATAATGAGACTTTCTTTTTCTTTATCCACTCCTTCTGAGCATCAGACAGTTTCTCTTCTGTCCTGAAATTTCCATCCTCTACATTATATTTATCAAAGCTCTCATCATACGCAATTATCATACTCTGTCCGGCCACAAGAAAGCCTGAAACAAAGCCGATAGAGAACGTAAGCAGTATGAAGATTACTATGTATTTTCCGATATCCCCCAAGAGCTCCCGCAGGAGCCTTTTATTTAACGGATTTTTCATATCCAGCTCCTTTTACCAGTCAAGCTCTGCAGCTGTCTGTTTTACTTCATTTCTATAACTTTTACGAATCACGCCATCTCTCAATTTAACAACAAAGTCCGCCATGTTCTTAATGGCATCATTGTGTGTAACCATAATGACAGTGTTTCCGTATTTCTGGTTCACTTCTTCAATCAGCGCCAGAATTTCTTTTGACGTGTTATAATCCAAAGCTCCTGTGGGCTCATCGCACAAAAGGATGTCCGGATTCTTTACAATAGCTCGGCCAATAGCGCACCTTTGCTGCTGTCCGCCGGAAAGCTGACTTGGCAGTTTGTTCTGATGCTCTTTAAGCCCCAGTACCTCTATGATTTCATCAATATTAAGTGGATTTTTGGAAAGATATGCTCCAACTTCGATATTTTCCCTGACAGTAAGATTTGGTATAAGATTGTACATCTGAAAGATATAACCAAGGTGCTCTCTTCTATAGGCTGTGAGCGCTTTTTCGTCCATGTCGGACATGCTCTTTTCCCTGATTATGATTTTCCCCGAATCGGCATTGTCTATACCACCGATTATATTAAGAAGTGTAGATTTTCCTGAACCGGAAGGCCCGAGAAGAACCACAAATTCGCCCTTCTCTATTCCAAGACTTATGTCCTTTAGGACTTCTATCCTGCTTCCCCCCTCGCCATATGACTTTTTAATGTTTTGTAATTCCAGCTGCATATTTTCTCCCCTGAACTGCTATTTCTTAAGTCTGCTGGAGCTTGATCATATCAATGCGCTCAACAACTCCAATATCCTCAAGTGCTTTTATCATACGATATACAGTGGCTGTACCTATGGATTTATCCCTGTTTCTGACAATACAGCATATATCCTTACAGGATGCCCCATCATTCTCCGCAATAACGTTAGCCACTATTTTTCTCTGTTTGGTTATTCTCATTCCACTGTCTTTAAGTGCGGTAATTATCTGTTCGTTACTCATTATTCCATCCCCATTTGTTATTTGCTGTCCGGTAACGTCTTTACCATGTTAGCTTTTGCTAACCACCCTGTATTAAATAAGCCCGCGCTAAACGGGCTTATCAGTTTTCCTCAGTTCTTACAGGATTTTGCCTTGTGACAATTTCCTGCCATAGGGCACCCAATACAATGAGTGCCCTTTTTCTTTTCTTTGTAAATGTAACTGATTGATAATCCTAAAAGCAGTACGATAACTGCTCCTGCTACGAAATTAACCATAATACTTCACTTTCAAAAACTCGCCCGGCTAAAAGCCATTTAATATCAGTCGAGCTTGTACTCGAGAACCATAGCCTTCTGGTTTCTCTTTATCAAATATACAATAATTCCTGCAAATACTGCAATGGCAACAAGTCCACCAACAAATTCTGTTCCGAATGCACCTGTTGTTACAAGAGTGCCAATCTGGTATACAAGGAATCCAACTGTAAATCCGGTTGCAAGCTGAAGACCGATTGCGCCCCAAAGCCACTTAGCTGACTTCATTTCTGAGTTCATAGCTCCAAGAGCAGCAAAGCAAGGTGGTGTGTAAAGGTTGAACATAAGATATGCAAGTGCTGCAACCTTAGTGATTCCCATAACAGCTGCTACTGCATTGCCTTCACCGATAAGTTCAAGTTCCTCTGTATCAATGAGGTTTGAAATTGCAAATACTGTAGCAATGGTACCAACAACGTTCTCTTTAGCAATAAAGCCTGTGATAGCTGCTGCAGCAAGCTGCCAGCTAACGATTCCAACTACAGGAGCAAGAAGATAAGCAAATGGTCCTGCGATTCCTGCAAGGATTGATGTGCTCTCCATTCCCTCTTCTACAGGCTGGAAACTGAAATCAAATGTGCTCATGATCTGTACTACTGTGTTACATACAAGGATAACTGTTCCTGCTTTTACAATGTAAGCCTTACCTCTTTCAAGCATTGACTTTACTGCGAACATAAGGCTTGGAACTTTGTATTCAGGGAGCTCAATGATGAAGAAACTCTTTCTGTACTTCATACCTGTGATAGCCTTGATAAGAAGCGCTCCGAGAAGGATAAGAAGAATTCCTACAAAGTAGCACATGAAGGCAACCCATCTAGATTCAGGGAAGAATGCACCTGCAAAAAGAGCTATAACGGGAAGCTTAGCTCCGCATGGCATAAAGGTCGCAAGCATGGCTGTTGAACGTCTTTCTCTCTCGTTCCTGATGGTACGGCAGGCCATGATAGCAGGGATTCCACATCCTGTACCAATGATCATAGGAATTACAGACTTTCCTGAAAGGCCTACTCTCTTGAATATAGGATCAAGAACTACTGTTGCTCTGGACATGTATCCGCAATCCTCTAAAAGTGCGATGAGGAAGTACATTACCATAACAAGCGGAAGGAATCCGACTACGGCTCCAACACCTCCGATGATACCATCTACAAGGATAGCATAGAGAAGCGGATTGGCATCAGCCATTGCATCTCCAACCATTCCCTGAAAATCTTCAATCCATCCAGCCAAAAGCTCTGAGAGCCATGTTCCTACAGTTGTCTGTGAAATATAGAATACAAGCCACATGATGGCTGCAAAAATAACGATTCCCAGAACCGGATGAGTTACGATACTGTCAATTGTATCGCCGAAGTTCTTATCCTTGGTAAGGACTTTACGATTCTCAACTTCGCTTACTATCCTGTTAACAAATTCAAAACGCTTTCTGTCAGCGGCTTCAACAGCTGCCTTATCTGTAAGATCTACGTTACCCTGAACGTATACTTCCTTCTGCCCCTTGCCCTCAAGCTCTGCTGCAGCCTGCACTACTTCCTTAAGGCCTGTCTCTGATGTAGCAACAGTCTTGATTACCGGACAACCAAGTTTTTCTGACAAAAGCTTTTCATCAATGGCATTACCCTTTTTATCATTGGCGTCGTTCTTATTAAGAGCTACGACTACCGGAACCCCAAGCTCAAGAAGCTGTGTTGTAAAGAAAAGGCTTCTGCTTAAGTTTGTAGCATCAACGATATTGATGATTGCGTCCGGATGCTCATTCTTTACATATCCGCTTGTGATACTCTCCTCTGATGTAAAAGGTGACATAGAGTATGCACCGGGAAGGTCAACTGCAATCAGTTCCTTGTCCCCATCATAGTACTTCTTCTTGATGACACTCTCTTTCTTGTCTACAGTAACGCCCGCCCAGTTACCAATCTTCTCGCTTCTACCTGTGAGAGCGTTGTACATGGTCGTTTTTCCACTGTTGGGATTACCTGCCATTGCGATTCTCATAACTTTCCTCCTAAATTCTTCTTTTCATTTGTCTATATTCAGAGCTGACGCTATCAATGATGTGAACACGTCAATGCTCGAATTAACGGCATTTCATGCAGTTTATAATCAGATATTGATAGCACCTGCTAACTCTGGGTCAATATTATATCTCGCATCCTTGATTGCGACTACCAGATTTCTCTTCTTATCAACCACCGTAATTTTCTCGCCACTGTAGCAACCAAGCGAAAAAAGGAAACTCTCCATTTCCTCGTCTCCTCCGGTGTTAACAGCTTCGATTAAATATTCCTTGCCAAGTTCTGCTTCATTTAATGTCATAATAGCCTCCTAAATGTTAGCTATGTATTATATATGTTTCCCTTTGCTAACTCATACATAGAATATTCTTATTAAGAATAATTGTCAATAAGAAATTTCTTAATTTTACTAAATTTTTCAGAATAATTGAAAATGCCGCATTGGCAAGATGCGGCATTTCAGGTAGGAGATTTCTTATGACTATGTATGTCATTTGTTAGTTTTCTCTAACAATGATTATGTTAGCACCTGCTAACTATACTGTCAACCCCTCTTTTAAAATATTTTTAATTTATCCTGCAATAATATCTTTCTCATGGTCCTTAAGCCACTTGCGCCTCTCCCTGTAATCCGGAAGCACCTTCTCGACTTCGGCCCAAAATCTGGGCGAATGATTCATTTCTTTTAAATGACAGAGTTCATGAACAACTACGTAATCTATGATTTCATCAGGCGTCAGCATAAGCAGACAGTTGAAGTTCAGGTTCTTCTTTGCAGAACAGCTTCCCCATCGGCTCTTTTGCATGCGGATAGTTATCCTCTCGTAGTCAACATCCATAATCCTCGCAAAATACCTTACGCGTCCGGGGATGATCCTCTTGGCCCTGGTGGTAAGAAGCCTTATTTCCTGGCTGGATAAAGGCTTTCTTGAATCTGCTTCCCGCTCTTCTATTCTCTTTTCCATCAGTTTGAGATGCTTGTCAATCCAGTCGGCCTTCTCGCCTATAAATCTGTTGATTTCAGATACAGGAACACGCATAGGTGCCCTGACGATGACTCTGGCATCTGCAGTAATCTCTATGGCTAAGCTTTTTCTTTTGCTTCGTACTAATTCAAAGTTTACCTTCATTGTGCGTTCTTCTTTTCATATAATCTTCAAAAATAATCATCAGTTAGCGGAAAGTCATGACCGTGCCTACACAATCAGGCCTGTAAGTTCCTCTATCGCCCGGTTTTGATGCTTGTCTTTATGAACAAAAACTTGCGAATATACCGGGAAATCATCACCTGCCCAGTCAATCTTCTTAAGCTTCTTTTCCATAATTTCTGTCTCCGCTACCATGGCCGGCATAAAGGCAATTCCAAGTCCGTTTATTGCAAAGGCCTTGAGTATCTCCTTACTGCTAGTCTCCAGTTCTATCTTCGGTGTAACTCCATGCCTTGAAAAATCATCAAGAAGCATGCGTCTAAAGCTGCAGGTATGGGATGTCAGCAAAAGAGGCACATTTTCCAGATCTTTTTCCTTGACCTTCTTCATTTTAGCAATCGGATGATCCGGGTTTGCAAAGAAGCAAAGTGACTCCTTCTTCTTGAAGATCATTTTAAGCTCCGGATTCTCTATAAGCGGGTTCAGGGTGTAGACCATGTCCAATGCTCCGCTCTTAAGAAGCGCAGGGAAAGTGTCATGATCTATAAATTGAATCCGTATATCCATTCCGGGGTATTGTCTCTTATACTCCATCAGTTTTTCCGGAAGGCTCCTGTAGCACAACGACTCGGAAACTCCAAGCTTTATTATACCGGAAGGAATCTCAGCCGCCGAAACTTCCAGAAACATCTGCCTCTGAAGCTGCAGCATCTGCTCTGCATAAGATATTAGTCTTTCGCCTTCCGAAGTTAGTACAAGGGTTTTACCCAGCCTTTCAAAAAGAAGGCATCCAAACTCCTCCTCCAGCAGCTTTATCTGCGTTGTCACAGTTGACTGGGCATATCCCAGCATATTGGCTGTGGCTGTAAAACTCCCGGTATCAACGATTTTTAAAAAGGTTTCAAGTTGAGTATTATTCATATTGCCTCTTGTTAATATCAATTATTTTGATGGTAATTATCTGTTATTTCAATTTTACTGATATATCTTTTGATGCTATTGTACATTTAAGGACATTCAAAATCAAGTCTTATATGTATGCAGATGACTTATTGAAACGCAGCAGGCTGCTTACAACAACGGATGGAGGAAATGGTATATGAGCATTGAAGTTAATAATCTGACGAAAACATACAAACTCAAAAGGCATCAAAAAAAGCTTGCCGTGGACGATATTTCTTTTACCATTCCCACCGGAGAAATTGTCGGATTCATCGGGCCTAACGGTGCAGGAAAATCCACTACCATAAAAATGATGACTGGAATCCTCACCCCGGATAAGGGTTCTATTTCCATCGACGGACTTAATTTCAAAAAGAATCGGAAGGAGATCATGCTTAAAACCGGCGTGGTCTTTGGACAGAAAAGCGTTCTGTGCTGGGATATTCCGGTAATCGACTCATTAAAGCTTTTTAAAGATATGTACCGGGTTCCGAGCGATATCTTTAAAGAGAATATGGATGTTTTCTCAGATATCCTTGGGCTTAATGAATTTCTAAAGCAGCCTCCAAGACTCTTAAGCCTCGGGCAGCGAATGAAAGCGGATCTGGCGGCATCACTTATTTACAATCCGGATATCCTCTTTTTGGATGAACCCACCATTGGAATAGATGTGCTCTCCAAAGAACGGATCCGTCAGTTTATCAAAAAGATAAATGAAGACAGACGTACCACCATAATTCTTACCACACACGATGTCTCGGATATCGAATCATTGTGTGAAAAGATGATCATCATTGACAAGGGAACTCTCATATATGACGGAACCTTGCCGCATCTGAAGAGTATTTACAGAACTACTGATCTTGAAGAGATCATTAAAAAGATCTACCTGGCAGGAGAGGAAAAACATGCGAAAATATGCTGATCTGGCGATGATTGGAATAAAAGAACATACGGCGTATTTAAACTCTGTATGGGCGAATTTTCTGGCAAAAATCGTATATCTATTTATGCAGTTTTCTTTGTGGAATGCGCTTTTCGCCTCGAATAAAGGAAGCGATATTCCTCTTAGTCTTGATGAGACAATCAGATATATCATTGTAGTCACTGTGGTCTCCACATTTATGGAATGCGATGTCATAGCCTGGATCAATGGCCAGATCCAGGCCGGTGATGTGGCCAATCAGCTGATACGACCAATCAACTATAAATTCATGATCTTTGCAAAACACATCGGCACCAGCGCTGCAAGAATTGTGATTTATACTCTCCCCCTTGGGATACTGGTTTCTGTCTTTTACCATGGAAAACTATTCTTCAGAGAGCAGCTTCTGTACGGGATCATTTCCATTCTTCTTGCGTATGTGATCCAGTTTTTATATTCCCTGATAATAGGGCTGATGGCCTTTTGGCTGATTGTGACCTGGCCGCTGAACATGCTCCTCGCGGCAATCTACAAGCTGCTCTCCGGATCCTGGATACCAACTGCCATGTTCCCGGATTTTCTCGCAAGGATAAATATGTTTCTTCCGTTCCGGGCCATATACGCAATACCGGTTACCATCATCACTACGCCTATGTCTTTTGAAAGCATCTGCGAAAAACTCTTTATCCAGATAATATGGCTGATTGCTCTGTTTTTATTATCGGAAATCGCCTGGATTGTAGGCAGGAATAAACTTGTAGTTCAGGGAGGATAACTTATGTATCTGCTAAAGATGTACAGACATTTCGTGATCATATATATGAAGGGAAAACTGGCTTATCATTTTTCTCTGGTTTTTGAGCTTATTGCCAATACGATTCAGATAGGGATATACTTCGCCGGATTCATGGTCATATTCCATAATTTCAGCAATATCTCCGGCTGGACCCAGAATGAAGTCCTTTTCATGTTTACCACCAGTTGGCTTGCCTACAGCCTTAGCTGTTTCTTTTTCTGGAGTCCTATGAAAGACATGGGAGAGCTTATCCGCAGCGGCAAATTTGACCTGTATCTCACAAGGCCCATCGGTCCAATGCTGTATATGGTCCTGCAGCAGTTCCAGTATACATTTATTCCGCGCCTGGTTTTGTCAGTATTTTTCTGGCTTTACAGCATGTCAAAGCTTTCTGTTGAATGGACAGCAAATACGCTTATATTCTATGTAATAAATATGATCTCTTCCTTTGTGATTTTCTCGGCAATCACTGTATTTACCGGCACCATCAGCTTTTGGACAATTAAAAGCGAGGAAATCGTCTCACTCCTCACCAATAACAATTATGGGTTAAAGAACTATACGGATTACCCAATCACCATTTACGGCAAAGGCATCGGATTCCTGCTCACATTTATAATTCCCTACGCCTTCACAGGTTACTATCCTGTGGGGAACCTTCTGGGAAAAGAGCTTGCTCATCCTGAATTTGCCTATCTATCTCCTTTTATCGCCCTGATTGCAGGTATTGCCTCTTATCTGTTCTGGAGCTTCGGACTCAAACACTATAACAGCGCCGGTGCGTAAAAAAGAGGCATTTTGCCTCTTTTGAAGTCATGGGGACGGTTCTTTTGACTTTCCAACCATTTATTCCCGATTTTTCTGTAAAACTTATCGAAAAACCGCTATAATAGTGGTTGGGTTACTTATCACACAATTTAAAAGGAGGTATTAGTTTTATGTCACGTTTTACACTGCCCAGAGACATCTACCACGGGAAGGGCGCTCTTGAAGCGCTGAAGACTTTTGAGGGCAAGCGCGCCATAATCTGCACTGGGGGCGGCTCAATGAAAAGAGCAGGTTTTCTTCAGAAGGTAGAGGATTACCTTAAGGAAGCCGGCATGGAAGTTGAGTTATTTGAGGGAATCGAACCGGATCCATCAGTAGAAACCGTTATGAAGGGTGCTGAAGCTATGCAGAAGTTCCAGCCCGACTGGATCGTTGCCATCGGAGGCGGCTCACCAATTGACGCTGCAAAGGCTATGTGGATCAAGTATGAATATCCTGACACAACATTCGAAGATATGTGTAAGGTTTTCGGACTTCCAAAACTTCGCACAAAAGCAAAGTTCTGCGCTATCTCTTCCACATCAGGTACAGCTACTGAGGTTACAGCTTTTTCAATCATCACAAATTATCAGCAGGGCATCAAATACCCTATCGCCGATTTCGAGATTACACCTGACGTTGCCATCGTAGACCCTGAGCTTGCTCACACAATGCCTAAAAAGCTTGTAGCTCACACAGGAATGGATGCAATGACTCATGCAATTGAGGCATATGTTTCAACCGCCAACTGCGACTATACCGATCCGCTTGCAATCCATGCGATTGAGATGATCATGCAGAATCTGGTTAAGTCCTACAATGAGGACATGGATTCAAGAGATGCAATGCACAACGCTCAGTGTCTTGCAGGTATGGCATTCTCAAATGCCCTTCTTGGAATCGTTCACTCTATGGCACACAAGACCGGCGCAGCTTTTGCTGATCTCGGATCACACATCATCCACGGTGCAGCTAATGCTATGTACCTTCCTAAGGTTATCGCCTTCAATGCAAAAGATCCTGTGGCCAAGAAGCGCTATGGCGTAATTGTTGATTACATGGGACTTGGCGGCAATAACGACGACGAGAAGGTTAAGCTCCTCATCGAATATCTTCGCAAGATGAACGATGATCTTAACATTCCTCACAGCATCAATCACTATGGTCCTGACGGTCTTCCTGCTGATCAGGGATTTGTTCCCGAGGATGTATTCTTAGAGAGACTTCATGACATCGCTGCAAACGCAATCCTTGATGCCTGCACAGGCTCCAACCCTCGTCAGCCAAGCCAGGAAGAAATGGAAAAGCTTCTTAAGTGCTGCTACTACGACACAGAGGTGGATTTCTAATTTAAATATCCTGTAAAATCAAAAATGAGGCAGTCCAATTCTCACATAGATCGTGTGATTTTGGACTGCCTCTTTCTTTTTTCACTCATAAAATAAAGTCGTTTGTAATAGTCATTACTTCCTTCAAAGCCTGAATGTCTACCAGCGCATCTCCTGTTTCCAGTGAATGATTTGCGCCCGGATATACATGAAGCGGAATACCTGTTTCAGAAGCTTTTTGACGCGCTGCATCAACTTCTGCGATTGGATCTTTATCCCCCATGAAAGCTATCACATTATCACCCGCATACTCATAGGCTTCCATCACCGGAGTGTACCAAACCTGACTTGGATTACAATTATGCTCCATAGCATACTTTGCTCCAACTATGGTTCCGAAGCTCTTTCCAATAAATACAACAGATGTATAATCACTAAAGTTTATCGAATCGATCCGATCTTCTGCATGCTTAAAAGCCTTATCCGTCACAGCATCCATTTCATCCTTGTTGCGATAATTCACTCCTGCAAAAAACTTGTCATAATCTACGTAGAAAATGTCATAATCTTTCTTTGATGCTATCTTTGCCGCATAATACAGAAGCGGCTTATCCTTGGTATATCCTGTTCCCGGCAGTATAACTGCAAGTTTTTTTGAATTCATATTTTTCCTCCCTGAAAGTAATAATGGGTTATAACGCTAATCTCTCACCAATCACAATCGCCTTTGAATCTCTGCCATGTCCGATTTCTTTTGTGGAAGCAACAGGTAATGCATCAGAAATGTGCATTTTAAGCAGGTCATAGACAGTCAGCTTAAAATTTTCTTTTTCATAGCTTGTGAATGTCCCAAGGATTATACCACAGACCTGGTCAAAGACTCCTATCTGCTCAAGCTGCGAAAACAACGTTGCTATCTGTCCCGATCCTCCGCCCAGAGACTCAAGCAGAAGTATTTTCCCATTCATATCAGGCCAATACTTTGTTCCGGCAAGTTTCAGGAAACAACGTATATTGCCCCCAACGACTACGCCCTCCATGTGATCTCCCTGAAGAAAATCATACTTCAGGTCAAACAATGATGATTTATTACCGGCCAGGTAATCTGCGAATCTCTTTTTCTGCAATTCTGCTTCGGAATACACCATATTTTTTACCTGATATAAAACCGAAGGCTTTCCTGTCATTGTATAAATTGCATTTATTATCGTGGTCAGATCACTATAGCCCCAAAAGACTTTATTTGAACCACCTATTACATCAAAGTCCAGATACTTCAATACTCCATTAGCCAGATCGCCACCGGAAATATCATATATCGCCTCGATGGAATCATCCTCGTAAAGGCGCATTAGATCTGTTGCTCTTTCCTCATCCGTGCCACTAAAATCATCCACCGTAGCCTTTATGTGCGGAACCAGAACAGATTCTAAACCAAAACCATTTAAAACCTGCACAAGCTCATCCACCTGATATTCCCATTCATTTATATGCCCATTAGAACAGGCCGAAAGTCCTACCTTCATAATGCATTCTTCCTTTCTAATCAACAGACCATCAGGTTGTCAATATTCCATGAAATTGAGAATATGACATCCGTTATTTTCCAAAAAGTGGATGTCAAATTCCAACACCCTTGTTGCACTTAACCGGTTTTTTACTCTTCCATACTCTGATCATCAATTCTCCTGTATATCCCGGCAAGAACCGCGCCGGAGATGTTATGCCAGACCGAGAAGATTGCACCCGGAACTGTCGCCATGGGCATTTGCGGAAAAGCACTTGATGCCAGCGAAGTGGCAAGGCCTGAATTCTGCATTCCTATCTCTATAGAAACTGCTTTCTTTCTGGGCATGTCCAT
>JAEEGL017087656.1_pt1 | contig 22396 bp, 21 predicted proteins | sample 9134231 | NCBI WGS metagenome assembly JAEEGL01 (sample SAMN16246548, study PRJNA631951) | gut metagenome | biome: gut microbiome; feature: rumen; material: fiber-attached | host: Bos | place: Iran: Karaj | collected 2018-10
CGTTCAAATCGCTCAATGATGTGGCGCTCGATGAAGATTATAACAACGCGACGGTTTATGCCGCAATTCGTATGGGTGATGACCGTTCGCATTGGGTTGATACCCATAAATTGCAAAAACCGACTTCGGAGAGCGAGCCGTTTGATTTTAAGCTGTCTTTTTTTCCGGACAGACAAGGTAACGTATTTGTCATCAAACAAAAAAGCAATTACGACGATATAATGACTTTGGGCACGGACGGGGAATATTTTCCGAGCAGAAACGAGATTGAGGAGCGGGAACATAATAATACCGGTGCCGGCACAACCGAGGATTCCAAAGTTATGTTTAAGCTTATGACAAATGCGTTGGCCAATGCTTTTCTGCACTCGCACGAACAGGCGCGGCAGCAAAAGTTGTTACCTGCGCTTGCGGTTCGGGAATTGGTGGTCGGAAAAGAAAATCCGCAGGAAGATTTGCAAATATTCAACGCCGCTTGTCAGGCCGGAGCCGAGCAAGGCAAAAAAATGGAACGAGATATTAAAAGACTTATGGCCGAACAACGGCAACAGAGTTAAAATTATATAAAACAAGGAGCAAAAAATGAGCGGATTGAAGGAAGATTTTGAAATTATGCGCGGAAAAGAACTCAGAGATGAATCCGGCGGCATAAGCTATATGTCCGATATGAAAAACTGGGTTTGCGTGCATCTGACGGGGTATGAACCGAAACGTAATTCCGACGGCAGTTTGAGTATTGAAACTACGGCCATGGCAACCGATTATGATTTGCCGCGCGCTACCGTTCACGTTACCTTAAATCAGCGCGTGGGCAATCACGGATACGGTAATTGGGATAAGGCTTCCATTGTTATATTGGCTCCGTATAACGATGTTGTGGCAAAAAACGGCAACCCTCAGGAAGTCGCCACGGAAGATACTTATTTTATTCCGGACCCGGATACCGGTCTGGTTTTGCCGGAAAGCACCTATATTATTCGTCCTGATTTTAAGACCGACAAATTGTTTGAAATCGGCGAACACAGTGCAATTTATAAGGCTGATAACTATACCGAACAGGAAGTTGCAGATATTTTATCAATGAATAACATGGATAGAAACACTTACGAAAAATATATGAGCGGGGATATTCCGGAATACGATGTTGATATGATTCTCGGTTATAATAAAGAACTGCGCAAAATATACGATAACACCAAAGATAAAAAAGCTTTTCTCCGCGGAATGCTTGAAGAAGACAGATTTTTAATACTCAACAAATTGTTGCGTGACCATGTTATGAGCAAAGCTATCGAAAAAATGGGCTATCGCAAAGTTTTTTCGCACGAAGACAAGACGAGCGGAAAAGTTGCGGAGGTGGCGAGAGCCGCCGGTATCAGAGGCGACAGCGGCAACAAAGGACACTCTAATTCTTTGGAAGCGGAAATGGATAGAACCGGCATGGGGTTTACGTATTTAAAACAGGCCATAAAAGAGGGAAAAATCGAAGAAATCCATGAGCGTCTCGGCAGACACTCGGACCCAATCAGCAGCGGTATTATCTCAAGCATATTAAACGATTCTCCATTACCGAATTTATACCGGGCGTTTGAAAAAGCCGCTGTAGAGTTCAGGGTTGAAAAAATTGAGGAATATAATCCGCGTTTAAGTACCGTACTGCATCGTTTTGCCGACAAGATGGCGGTTGATATTCAAGAGGCATTAAATGAGCTTAAACAAAAACCGATGGATTATAAACTGTTGCAGGGTATATTGCGTGATTATGAAGATGCGGACGGACAAATATCTAAAAGCGAGTGGTTGAAAAGAACCAGAAGAAATTACGAGCGGATTGAAATTTCGCAACAGAGATTAGCCGAATTGCGCCAAAGAAAAGATGAAGAACCGGCAGATTATCTGCAAAGAGAAAAGATAAGCGAAGAAAAAGATATTAAGCGTAGTCGCTTGAAAATCGAAGACGATTACAAGGATATAAATCCGGAATTGGCGCGTTTGCGGACAGAAGAAAGAAACAAAATTAAAAACGGTACGGACCCTCAAACAGCGCAAAAAAGACGCCGTGACGCCGTAAGGGCTTTCTATAACGCCCAAAAACAAAGAGGTAAATCGGAGTAAACGATAAACACAAGAGTTGCTTTCGACAGTTCCGGTTATGCTGATTTTTTTCATAGCAAAATCGGCAAAGTTATAAATACGGTTCGATTTCCTGCAAAATGGTTTCCGGTTTGAAGATAATTCCGTTGATTCCGAGCGATTGTGCCGCCCGAATATTTATTTCTTTATCATCGATAAACAGGATTTTTTCGTAAGAAGTTTTCAGTTTTTTTGCCATGGTTTGATATATTTTTACATCCGGTTTCAACAACCCCATATTATACGAAACAAACACATATTCCGGCTCGGCCATTTCTATATACCCGTCATTCAGCGCCGGCATGGCATTTGATAAAATCCCGATTTTTATGCCCTTTTCCCGCAGCAGGCGCATTGCCTCGAGCGTTTGCGGATATTTTTCTCCCCTCCCCCGATGCAAAGCTTCATCAATCAGCGGCAATAGTTTTTTATCATACTTTACATGGCAAAACAAACATAGTTCTCGAGCAAAATCCTCAGCCGTCAGCTCGCCTCTCATATACGGATTATAATCATATTCCGGCGCCGACCGCCCGTCGTTGTCGACGGCCAGACTCTTCATCAAAGCATCAAGCGGAGCCAGGGTATACGGATAAATAACCTGCCCGATGTCAAATATGGCGAATTCCGGTTGCGGCATTTTTTCCTCATTATTTTTTTATATAAGTAATACCGCGGGAGCCATAAGTCAATCATAAACAAAACGCTGCGGCATTTTTTCGGCACAAAAACCGGACAGGCGTTGCATAAAAAGCGTGATTGACAATAGAAGCTTTTTTTGTTAAAATGACAAAGAAGGAGATAAATATGCCGCGTCGACCGTTTAGAGAAACCAGGTATAGCCGCCCGACGGCTTTTGATGCCCAAGCAAACTTATTTGTTTGGTTGCGTCGGCAATGGGTTAATTTTAAAAATTCTAAATTTTTTAATCGTATTAAGCATTCCGATTTGAACCCTTATCATCATGGTTTGGAAAAAATCGTGGCCGATACTCCGCAACAAGAGCAGGAAATAGCGCGCGAAAAAGGCTTAGGGCAGTATATTGATAAAAACGGCGTGCGTTGTTTGGTTAATTTTGACGGTACTCCGCAGGAAGAATTTGCAAAAACCGGCAAAGTTTTGCGCAAAAACGGCGATGTTACGGACAGGATTCCGCGCGACAAGGACGGTAAACTCGATTTGATGGCGGAAGAACCGATCCTTATCGGTATTATTCCGCTGGAGGGAATTTCCCTTACCGGACACGCTTGTATGCAATATAAAGACCGGGTTATCAACCGTGTTCTGATTATGAATACCGAGCCGCTGTATCCGCAATATCAGGACCTGGCCGATTATTATTTCATTTATCCGAGCCAACTCGGGATTAAGCCGAAAGATATTATTCGCGCGATGGATAAACACAATATTAAAAACGGCGGCAAGAGATACGATATTTTTACCAATAATTGCGCCAAAAACGTTGCCGATGTATTGAAAAAACTCGGGGTTAAAGATATTAATTTTATCGGGCCGGATAAAGTAGTAAGTTTGCCTACTCCGGGCAATAATCCGTATCACTTCGGGGTAGAAGATTGGTGTATGCGTCACGGTGTTCCGGTAACTCAGGAAGAAGTGGCACATTTATATAAATACAACGATTTTGAAGATGCGAATGCAAAAGCTGCCAGATACAGCAAAATCAGAATGCGCCATAAGCAGTATAAAGACCATTTAATCAGCAAACAAACGCAGAGCAAATTATCTAAGCTGCGCAAAAAGGTCACGCACACCGCAGATGCGGTTTTGCATACCGAACTGGAAAAGAAAAAAATACCGAATTTCGCCAAATATGTTGAACAAAAGATTTCCGACGTGACTTTGGGCAAAGATAAATAATAAAATATTTATAAAAGTTCGTCCGGTCGGCATTTTGTTTGCCGACCGTAATTTTTAGTGCTTGGTATTATGTTTTGGCGTTTTCAATTTTTCTTCGGCCATGATTTTTGCTTTTTCATAAATATCATCACCCGTTGCCTCGGCCGAATAATGCGTTTCCTCATACAGTTCTTCTTCGTCATCGCCCGCAAAGGCATCTTTTATGCCCCCGGCCATATTTTTGGTGCCTTCCCACACATCTTCGGTAACATTTTTGGTATCTTCCCAGATATTACCGCTTACTTCTTTGGTTTTGTGCCAAAATCCTTTTTCTTGTATTGTCATATTTATCTCCTTTCCCTTTCTAAATATACCGAAATAAATCGATTCCAATATAACAAGAAGATGAATAATCTTGATTTATGGGCGGATATGATATAGATAAAAAGAAGTAAATTTATGCATATAAGGTAAAAAATGGTATATCGTATAATCGGAAATATGACCGGCAACAGTATGGACGCGATTGATTTGGTGCTGACCGAATTTGCCGGCGATAAAATGACGGATATTTGTGCTTTTTCGCGGCCGTATTCGCGGCAAATGCAGGAAGATATGGAAAAATTGCGCGCCGCCGTTAAAAACAAAACCAAGGCCGAAATCCTTGCTTTGCCTGATTTTAAGCGGATTCACGATGAATATATCAAAGGTATTGCCGCGGCGATTAACGATATGTGCAAGCAAAATAACCTTGATAAAAACACTATTGATGCCGTCGGTTTTCACGGCAAAACGCTTGACCATAATCCGCCGTCAAAAGCGCGGGCGGAGGGGACTTTGCCTTATACGTTGCAAATCGGTTCGGGTAAAATGCTGGCTGATTTAACCGGTATAAAAGTTGTTTATGATTTTCGCTCGGCGCCGTTGATGGCCGGTTTTGACGGGGCACCGCTGGTACCGCCGCATAATGCGCATATTGCCGCAACCGAGGGCGACGGCTGTTATTATAACGGCGGCAATACTTCCAATTTTGCCTGGATTATTGACGGTAAGGCGCAAATCGGTGCCGATGCCGGCCCGTTTAACGAATATATTGATAATTTTATCCGCAATCATACCGCCGACAGCTTTGATGTTGACGGCAAATACGGTAAAAACGGCCGGCTTGCTACGGCGTTGTTGCAAAAGTTTTTTGATATATGTCGCGAATATTACGAGCGTCCGTTGCCTAAATCGGGCGATCCGCAGTTTTATCACAAAGATAAGGTTTTTGCCGCGATTGAGAGCGCAAAATTGCCGCTTGCCGATGCCGTGCATACGCTGGAATATTTTGCCGCGTATATTGCCTTTCAGGCGTTGACGCTAACTCCGCAAAACATTGCGTTGTCGCCGCATTTTATTTTATTCGGAGGCGGATGGAAAAATCCGGTGGTGCACGAAAGTTTTACCGCTTTGTTGCTGAACAAAGGCTTTGTTTTGCCGGAACATCAAAACTCTTTTGCCGCATTTTGCCGGCGCTTTAATAATGAGCCGACCATAAAATATTCGGCGCTCGGCGAAATGATGGAAGCGCGGTTGTTTGCCGATTTGGCACGCTATAAATTAGAAAATAAAGCTTGGGAAATCTCGGAAATTATGCAAAGCGGAAAAAAGGTAATTTGCGGGGTAATTGCCGAGCCGCAAGCACAGCCGCGAATTTATGATGATATGATAAACCTCGCCGCCAAAGGGTGGCAAAATAAAAACCCCGAATAGATTAATTCGGGGCGGTGCGGTCAGTGCCTGATTTCGTGGCGGCTGTCGCTATATTTAAAACGCGGAGTGTGTCGATATTCCGGCTCGTCATAAAGGTTGTCTTCATAAAAATCGGCTTCCGAAAACTCTATTTCATCGCGCATTTTATTATGATATCGGGCAAAAATATCTTCACCGAAACCGGTATTTTTGGCCTTGATAAATTCTTTGGTTTTGGCGGAATGAGTGCGAAGATTGTCGCCTGCTTGTGTCATTTTTCTCTCCTCTGCTGTAAGTTTACACCCATATAAAATATTTTGCGGCGGAGAAATTTCAATCGGCGAAACGGATATATTAAAAAGTTATTTGTTATTCAAGCGGTTTATGGCACGAGAAAGTTGTTTTGCCGACATAGGTTTTTGCAAACTTCTAAAAGTACAACGTTTATCGGTTATACGCGATATGTATTTCATCACTTTAATAAGTTCATCGTCATTCAGATAATTCAAAGCCAATTCAATTTCATAAATTTTTTGCGGCACATAGCGATAGTAGGTAACGGTTTCACTAACGCGTACCGTTCCGTCAGGCAGAAAACAATCTTGTGACATTTTATCCTCCTTTAAAACAAAAAAACTACCCTGATGAGGAGTAGCAGGAAGTTCAAACCTATTACAGCAATAGTATAGCTTATTTGTTGCTTTACAAGAAAGCAACTTATTCGCTATCTTCCTGCTACATTGCAGGAAATATTTTACATCTAGCATAGTACAAGATGGCTGTTTGAGGGTTTGAAACCTCACGCAAGTTATCGTCTTACGCAAGATAAAGTTACGTTATAAAAATACGGATGTCAATCTAAAACAGCGCTTGTTTTATTTTATTGCAACCGGAAATATTTTTTGTTACATTACCCTTCAAGGAGTATGAATTATGGAAAATCTGGTTAAGTTTGAGCACCCGCTTTTTATTATTGATATGATGTATGCGCGCAAAAACAATATGACGGGGCGCGCCGTTTATGAGGAAATCGGCTACGGCAACAACGCGTATATGCATAAAGATACCGCCGCGGCGCTTTTGCAAATCGTGCCGATTTTGCGGGAGAAAAACTTAAAAATGCGAATTTGTGATGCCTATCGTCCGCCGTTGGCACACCAAAAAATGTTGGAGATTATCCCTTTTAAAGGCTTTTTTGCGGCAACACCGGAACGCTCGAACCATTGTCACGGCACGGCGGTTGATGTGTGTTTAACCGACGCAAACGGTAATAATTTGCCGTATCCGACCGAGGTTGACGCTTATGAGCCGCGCTTCCAACAACAGGTTTGCGCCGGCGATTTCAGCGAGTTTCAAAACCACCTCAAAAAGGCGCGGCAGGATTATTCGGAAGCCGCGGCCGAAGCGCTCGAAAATCGGGCTTTCTTAAGGTTGTTGATGGAGAGTTGCGGTTTTGAGGCTATTCAGCACGAATGGTGGCATTATAACTTAAGCGGTTGGCAAAAATATCCGGTTATTGATTGGAAATAAAAAATGAAAGCAAATTATGAATTGGCAAAATTGCAGCAGGATTTTAAAGCTTTTTACGATAAAAATCTGCGCCAAAAATACGAGCAGTTGGAACCGGCAAGAGAAAAATACTTAAATAAATTTTGGCGGCGTTTTATTATTTGTACGGCCATTGTTTTATTTGTGATATTTTTATGCATAAACGGTACAATCAGCAAGGAACTGTACACCAGCGAAGGATTCTTAAAAATCTTCATATTCATAATTATTGCCATGGGGTATATATGCATTACGCCGTTTTTTGATTATTGCGTTGAAACTAAATCGCTGGTTATGGATAAAATCCTGTCGTTTTGGGGAACGTTTCAATACAGTTTTACTTCAACGGTGGATAGCAAAGATATCGAAAAATCTGAAATTTTCGGTCAGTTTGACAGTACGGAAACCGACGATTCTTTTGAAGGAACTCACAAAAATACCAAAATCAGCGTTTCCGAAAAAAAGCTGTTGGTTAAGGGCAGCAAAAACGATTACAGCATTTTCAGCGGTGTGATTATTTTGCTCAAATTCAATAAAAAATTCAAAGGCAAAACCGTGGTAAAACATCGCGGCAATTTCGGGTCGATGTTCAAAAACAATCTGCGCGCGGCAATTTGGGTGATGCTGTTGGGCATTATGATAGCGTCGATTGCGTCGATTTTTGTGCTTGCCGAAGATTCGTTTGAAGTCGGGCTGTTTATTTATATGAGTATCATCATCGGCAGTTTTGTGGTTTTGGGCTGGTTGCAACTTTTCAAAGGGCACAAAAAAGCAACGCAAAAAGTCAAACTTGAAGAAATTACTTTTAACCGCGAATGGAAGGTCCTTACCGATAATCAGGTGGCGGCGCGCTATATTTTGACCCCGGTATTTATGGAAAAAATAAACGACGTCAGAAAACTCTTTCACGGCAGACACATCGATTTCAGCTTTTTTAATGACAAACTGATGCTGGCCGTGCATACTCGCAAAGATATGTTTGAAACCACCTCGCTGTTTACGCCGGCGCTGGATTATGCCAAAGTGCGTGAAGTCGTCAGCCAGTTATACAGCATTTTCGCGGTTATCGATATTTTGCAGGAAAAAGGCGAAAAATAAATCAACTTGACTTTTGCGCCCTTTTGTATAGAATTAAAGCACAAATGTACAATTAAGCTATTATTCTTGCGTTATGAAAAATAATTATTCGATTGCCGCGAGAAAAACTCTTATGAAGTTAAAGAACCTGAAAAGGTCGGAAAAGCAGCGGTACCTTGAAAAAGTCAACTGTATCATTGAAGAAGTTAAGGCCAAAAAGCCACGTTGCCGGACCCTTAAAGAACATTCAGGTACAGTAAGAAGACTTCGTGCGTCTTACCTTAAATGGCGCAGAGAACTTTACAAGTAACAGTATTCCCGAAACGCTTAGACGGCTTTCGGGAATATTTTGTTAAAAGCGCATTTTTATCCGCAACATATTTAATAAAAACCACACAAACCCGACGACAATAATGAATAAAACCGCATAAAAAGACAAATACAAAATGGCAAACCCCGCCAAAATACTCAAAATAACGATAACAGTACTGACAAAGGCTTCACTCCACCCTTTGCCGAGAGGCAGCTCAATCGGCAGATTGCCGTATTCTTTGCGGGCGTTGTCACCCTTAAATGCATAGCCGCACTTTAAACAATGCGCGGCATCGGCCGGCATATTGGCTTCGCATCGGTCGCATATTTTATAAAAACCCTCGCCGTCGTCGCTCATATAATGCTTGCACGTCGGGCAGAACCGCCACTTCAGTAATTTGAACGGCTGTACATCTTTTTGACAATAAAAACAATAAAACTTTTTCACGTTTACCTCACAGCAATAATGTAGGAAATTTTTTGCCTTAATGCAAGTTATTTGCAAAATAATTGTATATATTAGCCGAACGGACAGCTTTGATTTGCCGCTTTTGCATTTATTTAAGCATAAGGACTTTTTGTTGGATAAATGTAAAAAGGAGAAAAAATATGAAAATCAGTAAAAAATCTTTACACGGCGGTAATTCATCCGCCTCAGCTTCCGGCAGCAAAAGCGGTTGCTGCTGCGGCGGCAAAAAGCAGGGCGCACCTGCCGAATACGAAGTTGAAGAAACCGAAATCGAAGTAAGCAAATAGGAGTTGATATGAAAAACATAATGACACGCGGTACTTGCGGCAACCATAATCAGGAAATGACACCGTTCAGCCGTTCAAGCGATTTTAATCGTTTGATGAATTATTTTTGGAATTATCCGGATGCTACGGCGGAAACGGCGGTCGGCGATTGGGAACCGCATTTGCAAATTGCGGAAACCAAAGATGCCGTAACCGTAACGGCCGAACTTCCGGGTATCAACGAAGATGATGTTGATTTGCGCATTTCTTCCGACGGTTATTTAACCATTTGCGGAGAAAAGAAAAACATTACCGAAACATCCGAAAAAGATGCGTTTTTCTCGGAAATCAGCTACGGTGCATTTAAGCGCACGGTGCCGTTGCCGTGGGATTTGGATTATGAAAATGCAGCCGCGCGGTGCAGTAACGGGGTTTTAACCGTGACGGTACCGAAATCGCAGGACGAAAAACAAAAGTTCAAAAAAATTCCGATACAACAGGCAAATAATTAACTTTTGCTCTGATATTTTTTATGCTCTGCGTCAAAGCGCAGAGTTTTTTATTATTACCCTATTCCCGCTCCTCGGCCTGTTTCTTCTTAAATGCGGCAAATCCGGCTTTGAACTTGGCTTGAGCGGTTTTATTTTCTTCATGCTTTTTCTGCCGAATTTTATAAGCGGATAATTCACTTTGATATTTTGCGCTGGCAATTAAATCTTTGTAAGATTCCGGATTATCGTATTTTTCCGCCATGTTTATTGCCCCGTACCGGTATTGCCCTCAGCATAACAAAAAATCTCGATTAACGCAACAAAATTTTGCCAAAAAAACGTTGACTTTTAACGCAAAAAACGTATACTGAGCGCAAATCGAGAATATTTATGTGTGTTGTTTAAATTATTAACGCCTTATGAAAAAGATTATTAACAAAATCCTCACCACCGTGGGGTATGTCTTGGGTATAGCTCTACCTTTGGCATTGTGTTGGTATTGCTCATCTTGCAGCAAAGAGAGAACCGATACTGCGGCAATACCCGAAACGAACCTGACCGTTCTGCACAGCGAAACTACCACTTACGGCACGGAGGACGTCACGGTTGTCGATTTTTTCTACCTGATGCAGGGCACGGATACCTTGGCGGCACGCTGTTGCATGATGAATCCCTATGTCAATCTTCGCGGAATCGTATATGTGCCGGAGAACGGTATTTACGATTGTCGCAACGGCAGATTCTCGTGCATTTTGGCGGTTGAAGACGATCCCGGCCTCGTCCCCTATGTGAGTATGAAAGCAGACGAAGGCAGCGACGAGCTGTATATCGCAGTGGGATACAGCCAGCTCAGAAACTACGTCTACGACTTGCGCATCAATCGTATCAGCGAATTATAACAAAAAATTCCTTTGCCTTGACCGGCAAGGGAATTTTTTTATTGTTTTCCGGCAAGAAAAATATCGCTTAAAAAATCGTCGACAGACATCACAAAAATACTTGAAATTCAAAAAAAATGCGTTATTGTAGGGCGAATTTAAAAACAAACAAATGTTTGTTTAACGGACGTTTATTGAAGGAAGAAAAAGATGAGTATGAGAAATATTGCAATTATCGCCCACGTTGACCACGGCAAAACTACGCTGGTGGACGGGTTGCTCAGACAAAGCGGAACTTTCCGCGACAATCAAAAAGTTGTCGATTGCGTAATGGACAGCAACGATTTGGAGCGCGAACGCGGTATTACCATACTTTCCAAGTGCACCTCGGTAGATTGGAACGGTACCCACATCAACATTGTCGATACCCCGGGACACGCTGATTTCGGCGGCGAAGTCGAGCGTATTCTCTCCATGGTTGACGGTGTTGTTTTGTTGGTTGATGCCTCCGAGGGTCCGATGCCGCAAACCAAATTTGTGCTGGGTAAGGCCTTGAAAATCGGCTTAAAACCGATTGTGGTCATCAATAAGGCCGATAAACCTGATGCTCGTCCGGATGAAGTTTTGAACGAAATTTTTGACTTGTTCGTCAGCCTTGATGCCAGCGACGAACAGCTTGATTTCCCTACTTTGTATGCTTCCGGTCGTAACGGTTGGGCCGTACGTGAATTGGATGACGAGCATAAAGATTTAACCCCGTTATTTGAAACAATTTTGAGCTACGTCAGCGAGCCGGTCTGCGAGCCGGATAAACCGTTCAGAATGTTGGCAACCACGCTGGAAGCCGATAAGTTTGTCGGCCGCATTTTGACCGGAAAAATTCAGAGCGGCAGCGTTAAGGTTAACGATACGGTGAAAGTAATCAACCAAAACGGCGAAGTCGAACGCACCAAAATTACCAAAATTATGGCTTATCAAGGCCTCGATCGCGTTGCCTTAAACGAAGCGCACGCCGGCGATATTGTGGCGGTGGCCGGTATTGTTAAAGGCACGGTGGCAGATACGATTTGCGCGCTTGATGTGCCGGTAACCGACTATATTCACGCCCAGCCGATTGACCCGCCGACACTCGTAATGACGTTCTCTGTTAATGATTCTCCGCTGGCCGGTCGCGAGGGCGATAAAGTTACGTCGCGCGTAATTTGGTCGCGCTTGGAAAAAGAGGCGGAAGGCAATATCGCACTCAAGATTTCGCGCACCGACAACACCGACAGTTTTGAAGTTGCCGGCCGCGGCGAATTGCAGCTCGGTGTGTTGATTGAAACTATGCGTCGTGAGGGTTTCGAACTTTCGATTTCGCGTCCGCGCGTGATTATGAAACGTGATGAAAACGGCCAGCTTTTAGAGCCGATTGAAGAAGTTGTGGTTGATGTTGATGAGGAATTTTCCGGCACCGTGGTAGAAAAAATGGGCCAGCGCCGCGCCGAAATGACCGATATGATTCCGTCGCAAATCGGCAATAAAGTGCGTTTGATTTTCCATGCTCCGTCCCGCGGTTTAATCGGTTATCACTCCGAATTTTTGACCGATACACGCGGTACCGGTGTTATGAACCGCATTTTTTACGGTTTTGAGCCGTATAAAGGGGAAATCGAAAATCGTCGTAACGGTGTGATGATTTCGAGCGAAGACGGCCAGGCGATTGCTTATTCGCTGTGGAAACTGCAGGACAGAGGTCCGATGTTTGTTGAACATAACTCTCCGGTTTATGTCGGTATGATTATCGGCGAACACAACAAATACAACGATATTGATGTTAACCCGACCAAGTCAAAACAGCTGACGAATATTCGTGCCGCCGGCAAAGATGAAGCGATTGATTTGATTCCGCCGCGGAAGCTGAGCCTGGAACAGGCTTTGTCGTATATTCAGGCCGATGAATTGCTGGAAGTTACGCCGAAATCTTTGCGTTTGCGCAAGCGAATTTTGGACCCGATTGCCCGCAAGCGTGCACGCATTGCTGCCGGCGAAGCGGAATAAGAACAGTGTATTTAAACTTTTTCTGTTAAAGAGTTGCCGTATTTTAGCTTCACCCCCTTGCGTTTGCAAAAGATGAACTCTAAATAACTCTCATAAACAGAAATAAAGAGTGAAAAAATGGCAGATACCGAATACTATGATTTATTGGAGATAAGCCCGACCGCATCGCCGGACGAGGTTAAACGCGCTTTTCGTAAGCAGGCGATGAAGTACCATCCGGACCGCAATCCGGGCGATAAGGATGCCGAGCAAAAGTTTAAGCAAATCAACGAGGCTTACGAAGTTTTGAAAGACGAACAAAAACGCGCTGCCTATGACCATTACGGCAAAGCCGGTGTGAATGGTATGGGTGGCATGGGCGCCGGCGGATTTGATTTTGGCGGCGGTTTTGCTGATGTTTTTAACGACATTTTCTCCGAATTTATGGGTGGCGGACGCGGACGCGGCGGTCGTGCTCCGTACGAACAACGCGGCAGCGATTTGCGCTATAATCTCAACATTACGTTGGAAAAAGCCTTCAGCGGCACCGAAGAAGAAATCAGCTACCCGACCACCGAAAATTGCGAAACCTGCCACGGCCACGGTACCAAAAACGGCGAAAAACCGGGAGAATGCCCGACTTGTCACGGCAGCGGCAAAGTGCGCCGGCAACAGGGCGGATTTTTATTTTTTGAAACCGTTTGCCCGACTTGCGGCGGCAGCGGTTTTGCCGTAACCGATCCGTGTCCGGAATGCAAAGGTGCGGGGCAGAAAAAAATCAATAAAACCATTAAAGTCAAAATCAAACCGGGAATTGAGAGCAATATGCGGATTCGCGTTCCGGGGGCCGGTATGGCCGGTGTGCACGGCGGCGAAAACGGCGATTTGTATGTCGGCGTGATAGTGGAGCCGCATAAGCTTTATGAACGCAACGGCGCCGATTTGTTTACCGCTGTACCGGTTTCGGTTTGTTGCGCCATTTTGGGCGGCAAGGTGGAAATTCCGGGAATCGACGGCCAAAAAGTTACGGTAGATGTTCCGGCCGGCACGCAAAACGATACGCTGATTAAGGTCAAAGGCGAAGGTATGCGGCTGTATGATACGGAAAAGCGCGGCGATTTGTATGTTAACGTTAAAGTGATAATTCCGACCAAATTAAGCAAGAAACAAAAGGAAATTATGGAACAATTCCGTGCCGAAAGCAAAGATGAATCCAGCCAACCGGAAATCAAAGGCTTTTTTGATAAGGTTGCCGATTTGTTCAAATAAGGCGCTTTTTCGCTCATTACAAAACGCGATTGACTTTGTATCGACAAAATGATACAATGCCCTCAATGATGAAAAATCGGAGCGGCAATAATGGCACAAATAAATAAGAATTTTGAGTTTGAGCAAGACGGTAAGACTTACAGCCTGTATGACTTGCCGGCCGGATTTGTGATTAAAGGTAAGCTGTTGTTGAGCGGTAAAGAACTTGATAAACTTCCGAATTTATCCAGAGTCATCGTCGAGGGCGATTTTTTCTGCTCCAATAATAATTTAACCGACCTGGAAGGAGCTCCGCAAAAAGTCGGCGGAACTTTTTATTGCGGCGATAATAACATTACGTCATTAGAGGGTTGTCCGCGTGAAGTCGGCGGCGATTTTTATTGTTGCGATAATCAACTTACTTCCCTAAAAGGTGGCCCGCAAAAAGTCGGCGGCAGTTTTTTTTGTTACAATAATAAATTGACCGATTTAAAAGGTATTGCCGGCGAAATCGGCGGCAGAATTTCCTGTCACGGTAATCAACTGGAATCGCTGTTTATTCCGCCGCCGCAAAAAGACGAATTAGCGATTCTTTGTGATAAAAAAATAGCGGAAAAATACGGACTTGCCGATTCAACGACCTACGGCCGATTGAAAGCAACCACACTCTATGCCGTGCAATTACACGCCTATATGATTGTAAATAAAAAGCATCTGGACCGCGTAAGAGAAGGCGAAGAAAGAAAAAACAGACTAAAATCGGGATTTGCCGCGTTTAAGAAAAAACGGGCCAAAGAGCGCGAGGAGTAAAAAATATGGCGTACTTGGAAAAAAATTTTGAGTTTGAGCAAGATGGAAAGATGTATAGTCTATACGATTTGCCGGACGGATTTGTAATTAAAGGCAATGTTGATTTATCCGATAGAGATTTAACCGAATTGCCGGATTTATCCAAAGTTACGATAATAGGAGGTTTTTATTGCCACGAAAATCAACTTACCTCCTTACGAGGGGCACCGCAAGAGGTTTTTGGAGATTTCAGTTGCTACGAAAATCAACTTACTTCATTACAAGGAGCGCCGCAAAAAGTAATCGGATCTTTTGATTGTCACGATAATCAACTGACATCCTTAGAAGGTGCGCCGCAAGAAGTCGCTGGAGATTTCGATTGTTACGCAAATCAACTGACCACTTTGCAGGGAGCGCCGCAAAAAGTCGGTAAAGGTTTTTATTGCCACGAAAATCAACTGACTTCATTACACGGGGCACCGCAAAAAATTGACGGAGATTTTGCTTGCGAATATAATGATGGCTTATCTTCTTTGTTCGGAATACCTGAAATGTCGGAATATGACGAAATATCTTGCGATAAGGCTTTGATGGAAAAATACGGTTGTCCGGAGTCGGATAATGAAGGCATTTATTACAAGGACTTGATTGCCAGTACGAAATATCAAAGCGAGTTATCGGCTCATAAAATTCGGCAGAAAAAACACGAAGAAAATAAGGTTAATCAAGCGCAATTCAAGGCCGGATATGCCGCGTTCAAAAAGAAATTTAAGCCAGCCGAGCGCGAAGAATAAAAATATTACAGCATATCATTCTTGACAAAAATTGCAAGATGTACTAATATAGGCGCAAGAGGATAGAGATGGATTTTAAAAACAAAATTCGCAAATATTTCAAACGGTATCGGGTGCCGGCGCTGGCCGCGCTGATATCCGGTTTTTCCGTTTTGGGCGGATTTGTGTTTAAGCCGAATTCCGCAAAGCCGGTAAAAACCGCGCCGAAAATCGAAAAAGTTGCCGCACCGCAAGCCGTGCCGCCACAAGTCAAAAATCCGATATTGAATATTGCCTATCGTACCGATACGTTGGATCGTGCGACCAGTACTCTGTTGTTTTACAGCCGCGGCTCGATTACGCGTTATTATGTTGAAAACAACAACAGTTATCGGATGCAGTTGCCGTATTTTGCGCACGAAAATTGGCACCATCATAACGACCTTATCGGCTATCGCACGCGCTATTATTTTACGCCGGTTGAGTATTATAAGCTGTGTATGCACGATGAAATTTCCGCCAATATTGCCGCGGTTTTGACGGCGCGCTACGAATATTTGGCCGCACCGACCAAGGCCGAGCGCAAAGCCGTAATCAAGCGCTATAAATCGATTTATCTGCGTTTTTATTTTGCGGAAGTGGAAAAAGGCAAAATTAATCCGGAACAGCGCGATAAAAAGCATTTTGACGCCGAAATGCGCTTTATTGCCAACGAAACGCAAAAGATGTGGTTGCAGCGATATGCGGCGCACTATGCACCGCGCACCTATCGGATGTTGCAGCGTTATGTTGCCCGCAACGGCCTGGTTGAGGACAGCAAAAAGAGTTACAGTTATGTGCTCAACAAGATGTATAACATCGGCGGGGTTAACTTTGCCGAATATATGAAAGCGGATATCAATACGGCCGATGATAAGGTCAGACTGGCCGAGCAACTACGCAAGGTTAAGACTATGCGTTTCGGCGGAATCGATATTATGAATCACGTTAACGGTTCGTATTACCTGATGGAGAAAGTAAGCGCCGGCAATACTACGGAAGCCTTCCAAAATCTGCTGATTGCGGCGCAGCTCAAATATATGTTGCAGGATAAAAGCGCCGAACAGATTGCAGCTAACCCGCAGTTGGTGAACCTGTGTTTTGTGAAGATAATGAACCAGGTTCGCGCCGATAAAACCTTTAAAGAAGCGGTCCTCAATTATCCGGTGATAGCCGATAATCGCGTCAATTTAAATCGTGACGACAAGACCGATGCCGCGGCAATCAGACAGATGTATCAATTCAAAGGGGTGGATTTGTTGGCGCTGATTTCAAGCTATAAGCAAGAAGCCATGCCGATTCGCAGTATGGAAGATTTTTGCGCTTTTGAAAATTACGGACGGGATTATATTTCGGCAATGGAAAACGACCGCATTGAGGATTTGTTTGACGAACATAAATATTTTTCGCCGTTTGTGCCGTATGTTTCGTCGGATGAAGCTTCTCCGTTTGTAAAAAACCGTTTCAGCGCCATGCAAAATTTGAAAATTCCGAATTTACATGAGCCGATTTTGACGGCGGCCACGGCCGATGATTATTTTCAGATTCTGCAATGCGTGCGCGAGTTTGAGAGTATTCCGCAAGTACTTAAAGAGTGTAATACGGCGGCGCAGAAAAAATATTTACGCGAACACCCCGAATACGCCAAACAAAACGCAAAATAAAATCCGCCGAGCTGTTAACTCGACGGATTTTATTATGTGTGATACAATTCGTAGATTTTCTTGGCGGTCGCAAAGCGCGGGTCAAGCATAACCACGGCCTTGATCTCCGGACGCAGGTCCCACTTGATGCAGAATCTGCATAAGAGGTTGACGTAGTTCTGACGAGCGAACGTTTGCGTCGGCTTGGCATAGATTGAAACAAGCTTCCGCTGCAATTCCATATCCTCATGATCGCTGATGTTGGCGATAAACATATCCGTTAATTCCGGATAGTGCTCAATATAGGCCAAAACATCATTGAACTGATAGAAATCGTCTGCATGCTCGGCAAACCACACATCTAAATCGTTAGAATCGCGGAAAACCAAGCTGTGCTTGTTCACCTTTTGTATCGTTTCCCATAACTCGTTGTGCAGAGGATCCTTCCGTAGTGACTTGTCTTCATCCGGTCGGTTATAGCTGTTTTTGGTAATACAGCTTTCGGCCGTCATGGGAGAATAGTAGTCACAGAGAGGTTTTTCATTCTCCTCCGGATCTTCCTCGATTTCTGCAATCTCGATATGATTGCGACGCTTGTTGAACCAAACTACTACAACGATTGCTGCAACCGCTGCAATAAGAAACAGTATAATCTTTTCCATAATTGTAAAATTTTGTATCTTTAGATTACCATAAATTATACAAAAATCAACAAAAAAATGATTTAATTGATTTTATGGGATTGTTTGAGGCGAAAAAAGCTTAAATTTTTATGCTGATATCGAGAATGTTGCGGTCTTTATCGCGCTTATATTCCACGTCATCCGTCAGTTCTTTTACCAAATAAATGCCCAAACCGCCGATGTTTCTTTGTTCGGCCGTACCGCTCAAGTCCGGAGTTTTGCGTTTTTGCGGGTTATAAGCCACACCGTTGTCCGTAAAGCACAGATGATACGAGCCGTCTTTAATATACGAATAGATGCGCACCAAACCGTGCGAATGATAAGCGTATTGCGCCTCATTAGAGAAAATCTCCTCGGTTGCCACCATAATTCGTGATTGTTGTTGCGGCGGAACATTATTTTTTTCCATATCGTTTTCAACATAGCCCAAAACCGTGTCGATAAATTTGACTTCCGCTTTTATGGTTAATGCGCCTTTCGGCAACGCACAATAAACCAGTTCCAGCATGGTTAAATCGTCCGATTGCTCCGCACCGTCGGCAAATGCCGCAATGTCGTCTTTTATGGTCAGCAACACGTCATAAGGTGATTGCAACGGCCGGTTCAACATATCCATCATCCGCTCGTTGCCGTAAAATTCGCCGGCTTTATTCTGCGCCTCGTTCACGCCGTCGGTATATAAAAACATTCTGTCGCCTTCCTGCATTTGCAGTTTTTCCTCGCTGAACAAGATATTTTCAATGCCGCCCAATACAATATTGCGCTTAACTTCCATCATCTTATAGCCGTCTTTGCCGCGATAACACGGCGGATTGTGTCCGGCATTAACATAGTGAAGTTCGCCGTTTCGCAAATCCAATACCGCCATAAAAGCGGTAACAAACAAATCACCTCCGCCGCGGCACAATTCATTGTTTACTTTACCGAATACTTCGGTCAGCGATACACCGGATTTTGCCGTGCTGCGAATCAATGCTTTGGCATTCATCATATATAGTGCGGCCGGAATCCCCTTTCCGGATACATCGGCAATTACAACGGCAACGTGATTTTCATCCGTATAGAAGAAGTCGTAGAAGTCACCCCCCACCTTCTTTGCCGCGGTCATATAAGCATAAATTTCAAATGATTCGTGAAAAGGAAATTCAACCGGCAGGGCGGATTGCTGAATTTTTTGCGCAATCTCCAACTCACTTTTGGCGCGTTGTTTTTCGCCGGCGGCTTTTTTGACGAGTTCAATATGTTGCAACAGATTATCGCGCATTTTATGGAAAGCGTCGTTCATAACACCGATTTCGTCGTTTGGCATATTTTCCGGTAATGTTGCCTCAAAATTGCCCTCGCCGTACTGAATTGCCACTTTACTCAAATCATATAAAGGTTTGGTCGAGCGGTGGAAAATAAAATTAATGATAAGCAACAAGCCGGCCAGCCACAATAACATAAACGACAAGGTTTTAATCTGCAAGTCACGGAGCGGCTCTACAAATTCTTTTTTGGAACAAACCAGACCGACACCCCAGCCCGTATCGCTGATTGGGGCATATAACACCATCACCGCCGAATCATAAACCGTCGAAGCCTTAATTTCGATATTACCCGATTTCCCTTGCAATATATCTTCATAAGCCTTTTGCAGTTGCGGCCATTTTTTTTGGGCGGCCAGTTCCTGAATGGTGATATTGCTTTGCAGTTTTGAATCCGGGTGAATAACGAATTTGCCTTCCGGCGAGGTTACCCAAAACTTACCGATACTGTTTTGTTCTATTTTAGAAATATCGTTGCGAAGCACATCTAAATCCACGGAAACGGCAACCAGACCGTCAAATTTATCCGAGTCGAGAAACTTAAACGGAATCAAACAGGTAACAACCGGCGATTCCGTATCAAAACTTTCGGCAATATACGGCTCGCTCCAAAAAACCGCTTCTTCTTTCGGTACCGCCTTAAACCACGGATAAAGGCGATAAAAGTCGGTCATTTGGGTTGATTTGAACTGAAATTTGCCATCGTCCATAATCGCCGAATACATGGTGCCGGTGGTAACGTCTTCGTTTTCAAACACATAAACCCAAGCGTGTGCCGCATCCGATTCGTCATGAATCAGCGTTTGCAGTGCCGAATTCAACAAATGCCGCATCATTTCGACATCGGTACTCGGCAATTCTTTCAGCGTATTTTTAATAGTGAATGCGGCGCTTTCGGTTTCCCAACCGGTAGCCTCCAAGTTTTTAACGGCATCTTGCAACGGTTGGCGCGCCAAACTTTCGATATGCGCCTTAATTATCGGCCGCGAGTGGGCGGAAAGGTAGTACCACAACCATGCCACACCGATTAACACACATACTGAAATGCTGACACCCAGTTTGAATGTCAGAGTTCGCCGTCTGTACCATTTGCGGACGGCGGTAAACATTTTTATTCAATGTCCATAATGTTGGTGAAGCCGACTATTTCAAAAATTTCTTTTACCGACGGCTGTACGTTAATCAGCTTTAATTTACCGCCGTTGGCATTCATAATTTTTTGCGCCTGCAGAAAAATACGCAAGCCGGCTGAAAATACATAATCCACATCACCCAAATCATATACCAGCTCTTTTAAGTTGGTAAAATCAACCGCTTCGAGCAACTCCGGTGCCGAATTGGTATCAATGCGTCCCATTACCGTGCATACTGCTTTATCGCCGTCTCTTTCTGTTTTGTATTCCATTTTTTTCCCTTTCAAAAAGCCTTATTGCTAAGGAGTATAAAACAAATTTTCTTATTAAGTCAAATAAAAATCCCGTTCTTTACATATTTTTACCTGCTGATTAATCGGTGCGGTCAATCAAAGCGCCGATGGCATCTTCGTCGTCTTCGCTCGAATCAATCAGCTCGCCGATACTTTTGACCGGTGCGGCCAGCGGAGCGTATTGCGGTGCTCCGGCCGGCGTACCTTTAACCGTAGTCTGCATAATATCATGCCAGATTTCGGCCGGCAAACTCCCTCCCCCGACTTTATTCATCGGTTTTTCGTTATCGTTACCGACCCAAACGGCGGCTACATATTTGTTGGTCCAGCCGATAAACCAGGCATCGCGATAATTCTGGGTGGTACCGGTTTTGCCGGCGGCAAATATAGGCAAGCGAGCTTTACGGCCGGTTCCCTGATTGATTACGGCCTCCATCATCCGCGTCAAATTCAGCACCGCGTCGGCTTCCAAAATTCGTGCCGGTTTTTCCTCCTGCCGCAAATAAATCTGCCGACCGTCATGAGTGGCGACTTCGTTGATTGCGTGCGGCCAAACTTCATAACCGCCGTTGGCCAAAGTGGCATAAGCCGTTGCCATATCAATAACCTTAACCGTATTTGTTCCCAAAACCATGGAAGGCGTCAGCGCCAAATCGGTGGTTATACCCATTTTATGCGCGTTGGCGGCAATATCTTTGAGATACAATTCCTGCGACAGTCGCACGGTGGCCGCGTTGAGCGATTGCGCCAAAGCATAGGTAAGAGAAACATCGCCGTAATAGCGTTTGGTGTAGTTTTCCGGCTTCCATTTGCCAACGGTAATCGGGGCATCGGAAATAATGCTCGACGGCGTAAATCCCACCTGCAAGGCGGTCAGATACACAAACGGTTTGAAGGACGAGCCGGCCTGCCGACGTGCCTGCGTTGCGCGGTTGAACTGGCTGCGGTTATAATCAACACCGCCGACCATGGCCTTAATGGCTCCGGTTTTATCCAAAATCACGACGGCGCCGTCGGTCACGTTTTTATCTTTGGCGGCCGCTATTTTTTGGCTCAAGATTTTTTCGGCGGTTTCCTGCAGTTTTTGGTCGAGCGAGGTCATCACTACGATATCTTCGGTGCGTTCGCCGATAAATTCATTGATTTTATCATACACGTATTGGGCAAAATGTTTGCCGCCGACTACCCGATATTCCTGCCCGTTGCCGATCGGCATATCAAGCGCCTGTTTGTATTCTTTATCGGTAATCAGCTTGTATTTTCGCATATTTTTCAGTACCACGGCGGCTCGTTCCAGCGCCTTTTTCCGTTGCAAAATCGGATTATAGCGATTCGGTGCTTTCAGCATACCGGCCAAAATTGCGGCTTCGTGCAGATTCACATCGTATACACTCTTGTTGAAATACCAGTTGGCGGCCGCATCGGCACCGTAATTGCCCGAGCCGAAATATACGCGATTGAGATACAGTGCCATAATTTGATCTTTACTCATTTTCTTTTCGAGCCACAGTGCCAGCAGAAGTTCTTGCACCTTGCGTCGTACGGTTTTATTCGGGGTCAGGAAAATATTTTTGGCCACTTGTTGCGTTATCGTCGAGGCACCCTGCGCATAGCGTTTGCGGAAAACGTTGGTAAAGGCGGCACGGGTAAAACCGAAGGCATCGAAGCCGAAGTGCTTATAAAAGCGATGGTCTTCGATGGCCA